>Ga0193716_1000866_pt1 | contig 18069 bp, 21 predicted proteins | sample U2c1metaG_FD_145901 | JGI IMG/M metagenome (GOLD analysis project Ga0193716, IMG submission 145901) | Soil microbial communities from a riparian zone of the East river system, Colorado, United States - U2c1 | ecosystem: Environmental > Terrestrial > Soil > Riparian zone | place: USA: East River...
CTGCAGGGGTGAGCATTCGGCTGCGCACCGCGTGGCACCCGGCGCACGATTCGACGTGGCGGGCCACCCGTTTGCGGGTCAAGACGGTGAACTCGCCGTCCCAATCGCCGAGGTCCGCCGCCAACTCCTCGCATGTCTCCGGCGCGTCGCGGACCTGGCGGGCGACGAGGAGGGCGCCGAGGGAGCGCTCAACGGTGTCACGCAGCCGGTGCACCAGGGTGCCCGCGTTGCTTTGGCTGACGCCGAGCACCTCGGCCAGTTCGAGCCCGTCGAGTTCGTGCCGGTAGGTGAGGTCGAGAATGGTTTGGTCACGCTCGGACAGCCCGCCCGCCGCCGCGGCGACCAGGTCGGCCAGCTCACTTCGTGCGGCCAGGGTTTCGGGTCCGGCTTCGGTCGTTTCTAGTTCGGGAAGCATGTCGGTGGGTTCCTCGCGGCGGCGCTCTCGCTGGTGTCGCAGCGCCTCGTTCCTGGCGATCGAGTAGAGCCAGGGCCGCAGTTTGTCTGCATCGCGCAGCTGAGTCAGTTTCGTGGCGGCAGTACAGAACGCGTCTTGGACGCAGTCCGCTGCGGCATCGCGGTCGCGCAGCATGCCGACGCAGAAGTCGTGCAGCCTGTTGGCATAGCGGTCGTAGATCGCGGCGAACGCCGTGCGATCACCCGACGCAGCGGCCGCGACCAGGTCTGCATCAGTGGTGTCTTGGTCAAGTCGGGCAGTCATGCGCCGTCCCCCGGATCGTCAGCCCATTCGACCAGCGTGGGCGGGGTGAGGGCAAGCTTTGGGGGGAGAAGAATTGGTCATTGCTGTCCTTCCTGGTACACCCGGCCCGAATTGGCCGGGTACTACAGGTAGGAGGGACGAGCTCGTCCCTTTTTCACACTTTTCTCGCCGGCGGCCGGAAGTATCTTCTCGGCCGCCGGTGAGAGCGTCAGGCGAACAGCGTCGCCGGGTCGGTGAAGGGCAGCTCGAGATCGCTGGCCACCTGCTCGGACACCAGGGCACCCTCGTGGGTGGACAGGCCCTTGGCCAGCGCCGGGTCGGCCTTGCACGCGGCCTGCCAGCCCTTGTCGGCGAGCTTGAGCACGTAGGGCATGGTCGCGTTGGTGAGCGCAAAGGTCGACGTGCGCGGCACCGCGCCCGGCATGTTGGCCACGCAGTAGAACACCGTGTCGTGCACGGCGAAGGTCGGGTCGTCGTGCGTGGTCGGGCGGGAATCCTCGAAGCAGCCGCCCTGGTCGATCGCGATGTCGACGAGCACTGCGCCCGACTTCATGTGCGAGACCATCGCATTGGTGACCAGCTTGGGAGCCTTGGCGCCGGGGACCAGCACCGCGCCGATGACGAGGTCGGCGTCCTTGACGGCTTCCTCGAGCTCCAGGGTCGACGAGTAGCGGGTCTCGATGCTGCCGCCGTACTCGGCGTCGATCTTGCGCAGCGTATTGATGTTCAGGTCGAAGACGGTGACGCGCGCGCCCATGCCCATGGCGACGGCGGCGGCGTTGTCGCCCGCCATTCCGCCGCCGATGACGATGACCTTGGCGGGTGCGGTGCCGGGGACGCCGCCCATCAGGACGCCGCGGCCGCCGTGAGTGCGCATCAGGTGGTAGGCACCGACCTGTGCGGCCAGGCGTCCGGCGACCTCACTCATCGGAGCGAGCAGGGGGAGCGCGCCGTCGGCGGTCTGCACGGTCTCGTAGGCGATGGAGGTGGTGCCCGAGGCGATCAGCGCGTCGGTGCACGGCTTGGATGCCGCCAGGTGCAGGTAGGTGAAGAGCGTCTGGCCCTTGCGCAGCCGGCCGTACTCCGCCTCGATGGGCTCCTTGACCTTCAGCAGCAGATCGGCCTCGGCCCAGACCTGGTCCGCGGTGGCGGCGAGCTGTGCTCCAGCGGCCTTGAAGTCGTTGTCGGAGATCGCCGAACCTTCGCCCGCGCCGGCCTGGATGAGGACCTCGTGGCCGCGGCGGGTCAGCTCGGCGACACCGGCCGGGGTAATGGCAACCCGGAACTCGTTGTTCTTGATCTCAGTCGGGATTCCGACGCGCATGACGGCTCCTTGGCAGGCGAAATGAATTGCATCAAGTGTGAAGAAATATCGGATGAAAGGCAATGATCATGATGATGATTCGTTAAGATGGGTTGATGCCTGAAGAATCGACGGGATCGATGGCGCGCCCCCCGGCTCCGCCGAAGGATGTTCGGGCCGCTGATCTCGATGACGTCGACCGCCGGATTCTGACCACGCTGCACGGCGATGCCCGCATCTCCAACAGTGCCCTCGCCGACGTCGTCGGCATCGCGCCGTCGACCTGTCACGGCAGGCTGCGGCGGTTGCAGGAGCTCGGCGTGATCCGCGGCTTCTACACCGACATCGACCCTGCGGCGATCGGGCTGTCGTTGCAGGCGATGATCTCGGTGACCCTGCAGGCCAATGCCCGAGGCAAGATCCGCAGCTTCATCCAGCAGATCCGGCGCAGGCCCCAGGTGATGGACGTCTACTTCCTGGCGGGAGGCGACGACTTCATCCTGCACGTGGCGGCGAGGGACACCGACGACCTGCGGTCGTTCGTGGTCGAGAACCTCAACGCCGACGCCGACGTCGCGGGCACTCAGACGTCGCTGATCTTCGAGCATCTTCGGGGGGCGTCACCGCTGTGACCGCCGAGGACGACATCGACCAGCTCTACGGCGTCAGGCCGGAGGACTTCACCGCGCTGCGCACCCAACTGGCTGCCGCGGCCAAGAAGCGAGGCGACGCAGACGAGGCGAAGCAGGTCGCCGCCGCGCGTCGGCCGACCACCGCGGCCTGGGTGGTGAACGCGCTCGTTCGCAGCGACGACTCCGCGCGCGTGCGGTTGGCCGACCTCAGCGAGCGCCTGCGTGCAGCCCACGCCTCGATGGACGGCGCGCGCATCCGCGAGTTGTCCGCCGCGCAACGCAAGCTGATCGACGAGTTGGTGCGTACCGGGTTCAACGCCACCGGGCTGACGGAGCCGTCGGCCGCGCTGCGGGAGGACGTGATGGGCACGTTGCAGGCCGCAATCGCCGATCCCGAGATCGCCGCGCGGTTGGGCACGCTGGCCAAGGCCGAAAGATGGTCGGGCTTCGGAGAATTCGGGGCGACGTCGGCCGCCGGATCCGTCAGCCCGGTGGCGGAGCGCGGCACCGATGCACCCGCGCCGAAGGCGCGCGAACCGCAACCGGTCGTCACGCCTGGCCCGACGGCGTCCGAGGTCAGGGCCACGCGGAAGCGCAGCACCGCCGCAGCCGCCGCAGTGGAGGCCGCTCAGGCTGCCCGTGCCGACGCGGTGGAGGCGGTCGGCGACCAGTTGGCCAAGCTGAAGTCCGCCCGCCGCCGCTACGAGAAACTGCTGGAATCCCTGCACGCGGCCGAACGCGAACTCAATGCCGCGGACACCGAACACGGCGAAGCCGAGACGTCGGCGCGCCAGGCGGCGGACGACCTCGCGGCGGCGAAGACCGAACTGGCCGAGGCTGATTCGGCGTTGGCGGATCTCGGGTAGTCGTCAGGCCCGTTTCTTCGACCGACGCGCGGCGCTCGGCACCGCGGTGACGGTGCGCAGCTCGTCGAGCGATTCCCGGATGTGTTGAGCGAGGTTTCGTTGGCGTGCGTCGTCGAGCCAGCGTTCGAAGGCGACCTTGAAGACCGCGACGCCCGTCTCGGCCGCCAGGCTCGCGGCGGGTTCGGTGACGCCGCGACGACGAAGTGCGCCGGCCATGGCCGTGGATAAAGAGGCGAGCTTGATCAGCTCGCGCTCCTGCAGGCTCGCGTTGGCCGCGATGACCTCCTGGCGTCGCCGCGCGTGCGCGTGACGTTCCTCGAAGAAATCGGATAGCGACTCAAGCGCTGCGATCACGGCGTCCAGCGGCGGCTGGGCTTCGGGCGCTGCGTCCACGGCCGCGGCGAGCCCCTCGGCCAGAGCGCCCCCGCCGAACAGCACCTCGCGCTTGTCGAGGAAGTGCCGGAAGAACGTGCGCTCCGTGAGCCCGGCGTGGCTGGCGATCTCGGCGACGGTCGTCTGGTCGAACCCTCGTTCCAGATAGAGCTCGAGCGCGGCCTGTTCGAGGCGGCCACGCGCGTCTGGCTCCCAGCGACCCATCCGCGGAGTCTATGTGACGACAGTGACTGTCACCACGGGGATGACAGTGACTGACATCGTGGTTATGGTTGATGTCATCCACTGACATCAACATGAGGAGAATGCAATGCGCGTATTCGTCACCGGCGCATCCGGACACATCGGATCCGTCCTGGTTCGCGAACTACTCGACAACGGACACCAGGTCGTCGGCCTCGCCCGCTCGGACGAATCCGCCGCGGCCGTGTCAAAGGCGGGCGCCGAGGTGCAACGCGGTTCGCTCGACGATCTCGACGTCCTTTCGGCCGCTGCGGCGGCCGCGGACGGCGTCATCCATCTGGCGTTCATTCACGACTTCGCCGATTACGCCGCATCGATCGCGGCGGATCTGCGCGCCGTCGATGCGATCGGGACCGCGCTCGCCGGTTCCGGGAAGCCGTTCGTGAGCACCTCGGGCACGATGATGCTCGCCTTCAGCGCACCCGGGAAGCTGGGTAGCGAAGACGACGTTGCCGACGACTCGGGGCCGCGCGCGGCATCGGAGAACGCCACGATCGCCCTTGCCCAGCGCGGTGTGCGGTCCTCGATCGTCCGACTGTCACCGACGGTGCACGGCTCCACCGACTTTCACGGCTTCGTCCCCACCCTCATCGACGCCGCCAGGAAGACGGGCCGATCCGTCTACGTCGGTGATGGGGCCAACCGCTGGCCGGCCGTGCACACCATCGACGCCGCGCGGCTGTACCGGCTCGCGATCGAGTCGGCCCCCGCCGGCTCACGGCTGCACGGAGCCGCCGAGGAGGGCGTGCCCTTCCGCGACATCGCAACGGTCATCGGTGAACAACTCGGCGTGCCCACGGTCGGCATCACGGCCGAGGAGGCCGCCGAACAGCTCGGCTTCATCGGGGCAATCACCTCGTTGGACAACCCGACCTCCAGTGCTCGGACTCGAGAGCTGTTGGGCTGGCGGCCAGAGCATCCCGAGCTGCTCGCGGATCTCAAGGCGGGGCACTACTTCGCGCCTGCCACGTGACCGGCGACGTCGTCGCCGCGGCCCGCGAGAGGTTGGGTCGGGTGGGCCCGTACCTACCGCTCGGGTTCACCAGCGCGCCAGCGATCGGCCTGCAGCGCACTGCCGTCGGTCGACTGGAACGCGCAGGCTTCCGAACCGCCTGGACCAACGAAGTCATCGGCGGCAAGGACGCATTGGTCCACCTGGCGGTATTGCTTGCGGCCACCGAAGGGATGGCGTTCGGCACCGGTATCGCCAACATCTGGGCACGCCAACCACAGACCATGCACGCGGCGGCGGCGATGCTGGCGCAGGCATATCCGGGCCGGTTGTTGCTCGGGCTCGGGGTCGGCTTCCCCGAGCAGGCGGCGAGCGCTGGTCACGAATTCGGGAGGCCACTGGTGACCATGCGCGATTACCTTCGGCACATGGACGACCAGACCTGGCCGCCTGCAGCCGATGTCGCCTATCCCCGGATCGTCGGGGCGATGGGGCCGAAGCTGCTGGCGCTCGGCGGCGAGCACGCGGACGGGGCGATGCCCGCCGGACTACCTCCGGTATTCACCGCGCAGGCTAGGCAGGCATTGGGTCCGGACAAGCTTTTGGTCGTCGGGCTGACGGTGATACCCGACTGCGATGCCGATCGAGCGAAGGATGTTGCGCGCCAAACGGTGTCGGCGAACCTGGGTCGGCCGTCGTACGCAGCGACCATGGCCGCACTGGGCTATCCCGAACGCGAGCTCGCCGACGTGAGCGATCGGATCGTCGATGCGGTCGTCGGTCATGGCGGGCCAGAGGCGATTGCAGCGAAGGTTCGCGAACACCTGACGGCGGGGGCCGACCACGTCGCGCTCATGCTGCCGCCGAACACCGAACTCGCTATGGGCGTCGACCAATTGGAGTTGCTGGCGACAGCGTTGGTTGAAGCCCGGTGGCTTACGCGTTGACCAGTTCGGGGTGGAACTTCGTCACCATCCGGCTGATGCCATCGTGCCAGTCGACCGTGGTACCGCCGGCCAGTTCGCGCATCAGGGTCACGTCGGTGGGACCGCCGCGCAGCGCCTGCCCGCTCTCCTCGAACGCCGGCTCCCTGCCGACCAGTGACCCGATGTAGGTGCACCAGTCCTGAAGGCTGACGGTCTGCTCGCCGCACCAATTGACCGTGACGGCAGGCACCGACGCCACCTCGAGCAGCTTGGGCAGCATCGCGATGACGTCGTCCTCGTGGATGGGGTTGTAGCGGGCCGGCCCGCCTGGCGGGACCGGGATCGGCATGCCGGCCAACATCATCTCCATGTGATGGAACGGCCAGCCGCCGTTGTCGCCGTAGGGGACGTTGAGCCGCGCGATGGTGGTGGGCACGCCCAGCGCACGCGCCATCGAGCGAGCGACGACCTCGCCGGCGATCTTGGAGATGGAGTACGTCGGCAGCATTGACTTGTGGTTGTCGCCGAGCGCGGTGCGTTCGTTTCGTGGCTCGTCGTCGGGCGGGTCGTAGACGGCCGCCGACGAACAGTGCAGGAACGCCTTGGCGTCGGCGCAGTGGGCCATGAGCAGGCCGACCGACTCGGCGTTGGCCGCGAGGTCCTTCTCCCACCTGCCGCTTTTGGCCACCGCCAGATTGATCACGTAGTCGAAGTCGGAGGGGATTCCGGTGAAGTCACCCGCAGCGAGGTTGACCGTCTGACACCGAATCCCGGCCTGCTCGAGGTCTTCCCGCGCAGCGGGGTCGTGGAACCGGGCGATACCCCACACCTCGTTGTCCGCCGCCAGCGCACGTGCGATGGGGGCAGCAACCTGTCCGGTCGGGCCGGTGATCAAGATCTTGAAGCCGCGCATGGGCTGATGTTATGGCGATCCCGGCGTAAGGCGCGGGGAATCACGACACTGGCCGCACTCCCACCGCCCGCGTGCATTTTCAGGCTGCGGGCGGGTGGTCCTCACCCCGGTCTTCTGGCGGCCACTCTTCCGGCGGACACAGAAGTTCGTCGGGATGGTGGTGGTGGTTGATCCGGTCTTGGCCGGTGTCGAGCAGCGGTGGGGGGATCCATTCGATGCGGCCGTCACTGCGGATGCGGGTGCTCCAGCCGCCTTCTTTGACGAGGCGGTTGTCGGGGCCACACGCCAGACCGAGGTCGGTGATGTTGGTTTGTCCGCCCTTGCCGAAGTCTTGAGCGGCGTGATGAGCCTGGGAGTGATCGAAGGGTGCGGTGCAGCCGGGCCTTGTGCAGCCGCGGTCGCGGTTGAACAGGACGAGGCGTTGGGCGGGGGTAGCGATGCGTTTGGTGCGGCCCAGGTAGAGCGGTTCGCGGGTGTGCTTGTCGTAGATCACCAAATAGTGGCGGGCGTGTGATGCCATCCGGATCAGATCACTCATGGGCAGCAGTGATCCGCTGCCGGTGACCGCGACACCGGCGGCGGCTTGGAGGTCCTGCAATGTGGTGGAGACGATGACGGTGACGGGTAGCCCGTTGTGCTGGCCGAGCTCTCCGGAGGACAGGGTGTTGCGGCAGATCGCTGTGAGGGCGTCGTGCTGGCGTTGGGCGAGGGTGCGGTCATCGGCGTGAATGGTGTCTTCGTCGGGTTGACCGTTCACGCAGGGTGTTTCGTCGTTGGGGTTGCACATTCCCGGCGCGGCGAGTTTGGCGAACAGGGCTTGGATGTATGCGGCGGTTTCGGGGTCGAGCCTGCCGCTGAACGGGATCATCCCATCTTCGTCTTGTGGGCCGAGGCGCACTTCGCCGCGGCGGGCGCGGTGTTCGTCGTCGGGGAGGTCGCCGTCTTGGTTGAGCAGGTAGACCAGCAGTTTGGCGGCGTCGCGCAGGGTTTCGGGGCTGTTGTCGGCCGCGGCGCGGGCCAAGTCGTGGTCGATCTCGTCGCGGGCGGCGGCGTCGATGTACTTCGCGGCCTTCTTGAGGCATTTACGGATGATGGCGACGTGTTCGGTGTTGATGTCACCGCGGGCTTGCGCGGCGGCGGTCTGGGGTAGCCACGGTGGTAGGGGTGGTCCGGTCAGTGTGGTGCGGGGACCGAGGTCGTCGGCGTCTTTGATGCGTCGGGTGGCGTCGGTGCCGCTGATGCGTAACCGGATGGCGAGCACGTCGGCCCAGCTCTTGGCGCCGATGGCCGTGGGCGAGGTTTGGGTTCGTGCGTGGGCGAGAAGGCGGTGTTCGGTGGCGGGCATCCGGCGCCGCAGACGTTCCAGGCGCGATAGGCAGACCAGGGTGTCTTTGACGTCGAGGGTGTCGTAGGTCAGGGCGGCCACGGTGTCGTAGGCGGCGTCGAGCGCGTCGAAGGCTGCGCTGATCGATGCCGCATCCGGGGCCATACTCGAACACTAGTTCGAGTCACCGACAAGAATCCGCGGAATGTGACACCTGAAACCAAAGTGACACAAGAGGTTTGATGAGGGGTCGGGGCGAGCGAAGCGACGGGGATGAGGGCAGGAGAGGACGCGCACGTCACGGCCATCGCGCCGACTACGCTGCCTTTCATGCGAGTGGGAGTGCTTGGTGCCAAGGGCAAGGTCGGGGCGACGATCGTCGACGCCGTCAACGCGGCAGATGATCTGACGTTCACGGCCGGCGTCGACGCAGGCGACGCACTGAGTCAGTTCACGGACACTCAGACCGAGGTCGTCGTCGACTTCACCCATCCCGACGTCGTGATGGACAACCTGGAATTCCTCATCGAGGCGGGCATCCACGCGGTCGTCGGCACCACCGGCTTCACCGACGAGCGCTTCACTCAGGTGAAGCAGTGGCTCGCCGACAATCCCGGCGTCGCTGTTCTGATCGCGCCCAACTTCGCGATCGGCGCTGTGTTGTCGATGCAGTTCGCCAAGCAGGCGGCCCGATTCTTCGAGTCGGTGGAAGTCATCGAACTGCACCATCCGCACAAGGCCGATGCGCCGTCGGGTACCGCCGCGCGCACCGCCAGGATGATCGCCGAGGCGCGAAAGGGCTTGCCGCCCAATCCCGATGCCACCAGTACGGGTCTCGAAGGCGCGCGCGGGGCGAACGTCGACGGCATCCCCGTGCATTCGATCCGACTGGCTGGTCTGGTCGCGCACCAGGAGATCCTGTTCGGTACGCAGGGGGAGACGCTCACCATCCGGCACGACAGCATGGATCGCACGTCGTTCGTGCCCGGTGTGCTTCTCGGCGTGCGGCACGTGCACGAGCGGCCCGGGCTCACCCTGGGGATCGAACCGCTGCTCGACCTATGAGCGATGGCTCGCGGGCCCTGCGCATTCAGGTGCTCATCGGCTTCATGTGCGTGGCGCTGGTCGTCTACTTCGTCATGCTCGGCCGGGCAGGCGTCATCCTCGTCACGTCTGGGCGCCCCGCGGCGATCGGACTCGGCGCGGCGATCTTCCTGCTACCGATCGTCGGTCTGTGGGCCATGATCGCCACGCTGCGAGCGGGTTTCGCGCACCAACGGCTGGCCCGCCTCGCCGGCGAAGCGGGCATGGAGCTCGACACCAGCGCGCTTCCGCGCAGACCGTCGGGCCGGATCGAACGCGAGGCTGCCGACGAACTGTTCGACACCGTGCGCGCCGAGGTCGAGGACCAGCCCAACGACTGGCGTCGCTGGTACCGACTCGCCCGCGCCTACGACTACGCGGGCGACCGCGGCCGGGCCCGCGAGACGATGCGCAAGGCCGTCGACATGGAAAGAGCGGCGCGATGAGCAGCAAGACCTTGCTGATCGTCCACCACACACCCTCACCGCACTGCCAGGAGATGTTCGAGGCCGTGCTGGCCGGCGCGACGGACCCCGAGATCGAAGGCGTGGACGTCGTTCGTCGGCCCGCGCTCGTGGTCTCGCCGACCGACATGCTGGAAGCGGACGGCTATCTCCTCGGAACGCCCGCCAACCTGGGCTACATGAGCGGCGCGCTCAAGCATTATCTGGTCGATTACCCGTCTATTAGAGATCGAGCCAGCCAGTCCGATAGCTAATCGTCAACGCCCTTCCGTTCGCTGCGGATACGCTTCGCCAGTGAGATCCGCCTTCGTAACTGGCGCCGCGACCGGAATTGGTGAGGCACTCGTCGTGCGACTCCAGCGAGAGGGCTGGCAGGTGTTCGCCGGATATCGGAACAGCCCGCCTGACCAAGCCCGGTGGTTCGGTACGCCGAACGTCATTGCGGTGCCGTGCGACGTGACCGATAGCGGTCAAGTTGTCGCCGCAGCGGGGACGGTCGAAGGGCACACTGGGGGCACGCTAGACCTTCTGATCAACAACGCGGGCTACTCGTCGCGCGAAGGGGTCATCGAAGCGGCGAACATGGCCGAGTACCGGCGCGCGTTCGAGGTCAACTTTTGGGGACCGGTACAGGTGGTGCAGGCGATGATGCCGATGCTGCGCCAGTCCAAGGGTCGGATCATCAACACCACGTCGGCTTCGGTTTACATGACCATCCCCATGGCCTCCGCGTACCCGGCGTCGAAGGCCGCGCTCATGGTCTTCACCCAGCACCTCCGCATGGAGTTGGCGCCGTTCGGCATCGAGGTCACCAATCTCGTGCCAGGTGGCGTCGAGACCCCGATGGTCGACATAGGACCTGAGGCCACAGCGCAGTTTTGGGCGTCGATCCCCGAACCCTTGCGGGAGCAGTACCGTCGGCATTTCCTCGATGGTGCTACTGCGATCGGAGACAACTTCACGTTCGAGTCGCCGGATGCCTTTGCCGATGCCGTATGGAAGAGGATCATCTGTGCGAAGCAACTGAGGCTTACGTACCTGATCGGGCCGCGCAATGCGACGGTTCTTCCGTGGTTACACCGCCTGCTTCCAGCCCAGCAGGTACAGAACATCTGGCGCCGCATGTTTAGCAGAAAGCCGGGCGCGTAACCCGGTGGCACGCCTGTTGATCGTCCACCACACGCCGTCGCCGCACTGCCAGGAGATGTTCGAGGCAGTGGTGGCCGGCGCGAGCGACCCTGAGATCGAAGGCGTGGACGTCGTTCGGCGGCCCGCGCTCGTCGTCTCGCCGACCGACATGCTGGAGGCGGACGGCTATCTCCTCGGAACGCCCGCCAACCTCGGCTACATGAGCGGCGCACTCAAGCACGCGTTCGACGTCTGCTACTACCCGTGCCTGGACGCGACGCGGGGACGACCCTTCGGCCTGTACCTCCACGGCAACGAGGGCACCGAGGGAGCCGAACGGGGTGTCACCGCCATCACGACGGGGCTCGGATGGACCAAGGCTGCGGACACCGTGGTGGTGTCGGGGAAACCTACCAAGGGTGACCTGGAATCGTGCTGGGATCTCGGCGCCACGCTCGCTGCCCAGTTGATGGAGTGACGCGAATTTGAGGATCCTTTGAGTAGCGCCCCCTAGCTTGCTGTCATGTGCCCCATTCGCCGCTGGCCGGCGGCTCTCGCGATCCTCGGAGTGGTTGTCACGCTCGCAGCGGGCTGCAGCCCACAGTCGGCTGAGCGGCAGGCGTCGTCGCCGAGCGCGACCAGTACTTCGGCCGCCCCGGCGCCGTCGCCGACCACCGTCAGCCAGTTCGACCCGCAGTGGATGGGCCTCGTGCCGGACCAGCCACAGGGCTGGAAGGAACTCAATCGGCAGATCACGGGCGAGTTCCAACAGTTCAGCCTCCGGCCGGCCGATGAGACCGAAAGAAGGTTCAACTGCAACGGGTGCGCGCCGTGGACCGTCGACCTAACCGCTTACGCCTCAGGCAAATTCGACCCGGCGGACGCGCGGACGGGTCAGCCTGTGAACGTGAACGGCGAGGGCGACGGCTTCCTGACCGAAGACCCCGCCAAGAACTCGCCCATGCATTCAAGCCCGCGGAACGTACTCCGATTCGGCTTCCGATGAGCATGCCCGACGTGCCCGCGAACATGCCGTTGGCGGAGATCAACATCGACGGGACGGGGGACTACGGCACCATCATCGAGTTCGCTCCGTGCGGCAGCCCCATCAACGGCGGGGCACGCGACTGCCCGGTCGCCCACAACGTCGAGACCATGAGCGTGCACATCTGGCCGTCTGACCGTCTCGACTGGCACTTCCAGGAGGAAGGGACAGTGCCGTTGAAGATCGGCGGCAAGGACGGACTCTTCGACGACGCCCTGAACGGAGCGGGCGACCACGCCGCCGTGCAGGTGCAGCCCGGCATGCTGGTGGTGTTCGACAGCGGCGTGGGTGACGTGTACCGCGTCGGCGACCCTCCGCAGCCGCCGACGCGGCTCAAGGGCATTCTCGCGACCCTCGAGTGGGCGCCCGATCCGGCGAACGAAGCGAGCTGGGCGCGCGTCTCCGACTGGGCGAAATAACGCTACTGCGGCAGCCGACGCTGTAGAAAGCTAGGCATGCCAGGTATCGCCGAACTCGCCATGGCCGGCGCACCGATCGCGGGAGGTGCACTGCTCGGCATCGCCGCCGGGAATCTGCGTGCTCCTGACATGCGGGGAATCATCAAGCAGGACATGGAACTGCTCAAGCTCATCCCCGCCGACCAAGTCGAGCGGCGTGCTGAGCTGCAACGCGTCATCGACCTCCGCATCGACGACTTGATCGCCGCCGTCGACAAGAACCAATCGCTGCGCGAGATGGCGCTGGGCTACCGCGGCAACTGGCGCGACATCGTCGTGTTCATCTGCGCGATCCTGTTCACCATCGTCTGGTGGAACGTCAGCCACAGCCGGACCAACTGGCTGATGATGTTCATCGTCATGATCGTCGCGTCGATCGCGGCGGGGATGTACGCAGGCCGGGGCATCCTGCGCGCCCTGCGGTCATTGGGCCGCCACCACGACGCGGAGAAGAGCGACGATCAGTAGTGGTAGGTGTCCGACGGCGCGGGCACGTGATCCGGGTCGTCGCTGAACTCCGACTCGTGGATGCCGTACGCCTTGGCCAGATCGAGGATCTTGTTGGCGCGGGCGATGCGCGGCAGGTCTGAGCCGTTGCGGATCTCGCCACCGTCGCGCTGAAATTCGGTGAAGAACTCCTTGGCCCAACTGATCTCGTCCTGAGACGGGGACAGGCCCTCGTTGACGGTGGAGCACTGGTCGGGGGTCAGGCAGATCTTGCCGGTCATGCCGAATTCGGCTGAGACGGCGGTGGCCTCACTGAGGCGCAGCGCGCTCGATCCGACCGTCGGTCCGTCGATGGCGCTCGGCAGGTGGGCCGCCTTGGCCGCGATGGTGAAGCGTGACCGCGCGTAGGCCAGGGTCGCCGGGTTGTCGCCGAAGCCGGTGTCCCTGCGGAAGTCGCCGATCCCGAAGGCGAGCCGGAACGTGCCCTTGGTCGCGGCGATCTCGGTGATGCGCTCGAGCCCGCGGGCCGTCTCCACCAACGCAACGATCGGCACGTTCGGCAGCCGCTTGGCGGTCTCGGTGACGTGGTCGACGGATTCGACCATCGCCAGCATCACCCCGCCGACCGGCGTGTTGGACAGCAATTCGAGGTCGTCGGCCCACCACTGGGTGCCGAAGCCGTTGACCCGAACCCAGTCGGAATTGCCTGCGCCCAGCCATCGGGTGACGTTGTCGCGGGCAGCCGCCTTGTCCTTCGGCGCGACGGCATCCTCGATGTCGAGTACGACGATGTCGGCGCGGGAGTGGGCGGCCGGACCGAATCGATCGAACTGCGCGCCGTTGACCAGCAGCCAGCTTCTGGCGAGTACCGGGTCGATGCGAAATCCCGGTTCGCCGGGGTCGGGTTCGTTGGCGCTGGTCTGGTCGTACACGCCGTTCATGGTCGCCTACCGGGCCACGGTCAGGCAAAGCGGGCTGCCCACGCAGGTCAGCCGAGCTTCGCGCCGAAGAAGCTCTCCATCGTCTTCCAGTGCCGCTCGGCGGCATCGGCGTCATAGGCGGCATGGTGGTCCGAAACCGCGAAACCGTGCGCTGCGGCGTACCACTCGATGGTGTGCTCGACGTCCGCCGCCGTCAGCGCCTTGTCCAGTGTCTCGGCCGCCTCGGGTGTGAAGGACGCATCGTTCTCGGCGCCGCCGACGTACACCGCGGCTCGGATCTGGTCGGCCAGCAGGTGCGGGCTGCCGGGATCGTCGGTCGCCAGGCCGCCGCCGTGGAACGACATCGCCGCTGCCACCCGTTCGGGGATGCGGCCTGCCACCACCAACGAGGTGCGCCCACCCATGCAGTACCCCGTGGTGCCGAAGGCCGTGCCGCTGACCTCCGGCCGTGACGCCAGGTAATCGAAGAACGCTCCCGCGTCGGCCGCCATCTTGTCCGGAGTGATACGGCCCATCAGTGACATCAGGCGCTTGCGCTCGTCAGGGTCGCTGAAGGCGGTGTTCAAGTCGAACGGCGCCCAGTCGCCTTCGCGGTAGTAGATGTCGGGCACCAGCACGGCGTAGCCGTAACCGGCCAGCTTCTCGGCCATCTCGTCGAAGACCGGACGCCTGCCGCCGGCGTCCGGATACATCACCACCCCTGGCCACGGGCCGTCCCCTTCCGGGGTGGCGAGCGTGACGGGACAGGTTCCATCGGGTGTGGTGATGCTGTCTGTGATCGTCGGCATGCCTCCGTTTTACTCCTTGGCGCTGGACGTAAGCTGACCGCGTGGCGATCGCAACTCCGTACGAGGATCTCCTGCGACTGGTGCTCGAGACCGGAACGCCGAAGTCGAACCGGACCGGCACCGGCGCCCGCAGCTTGTTCGGCCACCAGATGCGCTATGACCTGGCCGCCGGCTTCCCGCTGATCACCACCAAGAAGGTGCATCTCAAGTCGGTGGTCTACGAGCTTCTGTGGTTCCTGCGCGGCGAGTCGAACGTGCGCTGGCTGCAGGAGCACGGTGTTACCATCTGGGACGAATGGGCGAGCAGCACAGGCGATCTCGGTCCGGTTTACGGTGTGCAGTGGCGGTCCTGGCCCACCCCGTCGGGCGATCACGTCGACCAGATCACTGCCGCGCTGGAACTGCTGCGCAGTGATCCCGATTCGCGGCGCAACATCGTCTCGGCCTGGAACGTCGGCGAGATCCCGCAGATGGCGCTGCCGCCGTGCCACGCCTTCTTCCAGTTCTACGTCGCCGACGGCAAGCTGTCGTGCCAGCTGTATCAGCGCAGCGCCGACCTGTTCCTCGGGGTGCCCTTCAACATCGCCAGCTACGCGCTGCTGACCCACATGATGGCCGCGCAGGCCGGCTTGGGCGTCGGCGAGTTCGTTTGGACCGGTGGCGACTGCCACATCTACGACAACCACGTGGAGCAGGTCGAACTGCAGCTCAGCCGCGACCCGCGTCCGTATCCGGAACTGGTTCTCGCGCCGCGTGATTCGATCTTCGACTATGTCTACGAGGACGTCGAGATCAAGAACTACGATCCGCACCCGGCGATCAAGGCCACTGTGGCCGTATGAGTGTTGGCCTGATCTGGGCGCAGTCCACTTCGGGGGTCATCGGTCGCGACAACGGCATTCCATGGCGGCTGCCCGAGGACCAGGCCCGCTTCAAGGAGCTGACCATGGGGCAGACCGTCGTCATGGGCAGATTGACCTGGGAATCACTGCCCGCGAAGGTGCGGCCGCTGCCGGGACGAAGAAATGTCGTAGTCACCCGGCAAGCTGAGTACGTGGCAGACGGAGCTGTGGTGGTGGACGGGTTGGACGGGGCGCTCTCAGGCGAGGAGAGCTGGGTGATCGGCGGCGAGCAGATCTACGCGCTGGCCCTGCCGATCGCCACCCGGTGCGAGGTCACCGAGGTGGAGATCGACCTGCCTCGCGAGGACGGCGACGCGGTGGCGCCCGTACTCGACCAGTCGTGGGTCGGTGCCGCGGGCGACTGGCTGACCAGCACCTCCGGCCTGCGATACCGGTTCAACACGTACCTTCGGGCGTGAGGCTCTCGGCGGATGCCGCGCGCCGCGTGGCGGTGGCGGCACAAGGATTCGCGGAGCCGAAGCCGACGGGGCCCGTGACCCGGGCGCATCTGCGCAGGCTGCTGTCCCGACTCCAGGTACTGCAGCTCGATTCGGTGTCTGTCGCGGTGCGCGCGCACTACGCGCCGGTGTTCAGTCGCCTCGGCCCCTATGACCGCACGATCCTCGAGCGCGCGGCGTGGAGCCACAGCGCCAAGTCACCGCGACTTCTGGTCGAGTACTGGGCGCACGAGGCTGCGTTGATGTCGGTCGACGACTGGCCACTGCTGCGGTGGCGGATGCGCGAGTACGAGCATGGGCGCTGGGGCACGGAGATCGTCAAGAAGAACGGCAGGTTGGCCGAAGACGTGGTGGCCGCGGTCGCGGAACTCGGTCCGTCGACCGCCGGGCAGATCGAGGCGCATCTGGAAGTCGAGCAGCGCGGACGCAAGGGACCCTGGTGGGATCGCAGCGACACCAAGTGGGTGGCGGAGGCGCTGTGGTCCTCCGGCGTGCTCACGACGTCGACGAGGGTCGGTTTCGCGCGGCACTACGACCTCAGCGAGCGCGTGCTTCCGCCGGAAGTGTTCGCGCGTGACGTCGACGACGCCGAGGCGGTGCGGGAGCTGGTGCTGCGTGCGGCAGGAGCTCTCGGTGTGGCCACCGAGCCCGACCTGCGCGATTACTTCCGGCTGAATCCGAAGCTGAGCAAGCCCGCGGTCGCGGCGCTGGTGGCGTCCGGTGAGCTCGAGGAGGTTGAGGTCGACGGATGGGCGGCCCCTGCGTACCTGCCTGCGGGGCAGACGGTTCCGCGGCGGGATCGGGGCACCGCGCTGCTATGCCCGTTCGATCCGCTGATCTTCTTCCGGCCCCGCGTTGAGCGGCTCTTCGGGTTCCACTACCGGATCGAGATCTACGTGCCGCAGCCGAAGCGTCAATTCGGTTACTACGTATGGCCGTTCCTGCTCGATGGACGGCTGGTGGGCCGGGTCGACCTGAAGGCAGAGCGCGCGTCCGGTGCGTTGAACGTCGTCGGCGCGTTCACCGAACCGGGGCAGGACGCGGGATACGTCGCCAGCGCGTTGGCGGGCGAACTGCGCTCGATGGCGTCGTGGTTGGACCTCGACGACGTGACGGTGGGCCAGCGCGGGGATCTGGTGGGCGTACTGCGCAAAGCGCTACGCTGACGACTCAGGCCAAAGGAATGTCGTTGTCGCCCTTGGATTTCTGATACTGATCCGAGAGCGCCTGGTACCGGTCCCTGATCCGTTGCGTCTGCTCGCGCAGCTCGGTGCGCAGTGGTTCGGCTTCGGAGTCGACCAGGTCGCGAATCGAATAAGCAGTCCAGAACGCGTTGGTGCGCCGGTAGCCACCCGGCTCCAGCCCGAAGACCTCCTTGAGGATCTTCAGATCGTGGGGGATCGCGAAGGCGTCCCGCGAGTCCTCGTGGCTGTAGAAGTAGTAGTAGTTGTCGAACCCGGCCCAGGTGATGGCCGACATGCACAGCGTGCAGGGTTCGTGGGTGGTGAGGAACACCAGCTCCGGCGTCGGTGGCCGATCACCCAGCTCGTAGAACTCGTTGAGCGTGTTGATCTCACCGTGTAGGAGCGGGTTGTCGGTCTCGTCGTTGGTGCCCACCATCACCAACGACAGGTCGGACTTGCGCAGGATCGCTGCACCGAACACCTTGTTGCCCGCGGCGACACCGCGTTCGGTCAGCGGCAGGATGTCGTCGTCGATGACGTCGAGCAGGCGCGGGGCGATGGACGTCGCTGTCATGGCTCACCCTAACGCCGACGCGCCCGACCGTCAGTCGTTCGCCGGTTCCTCGGCCAGCTCGGGCACGCCTCGTCCGCGAAACACGTTGACGGCGAACACCACTGCGCCGACGGCCAGCCAGACCAACCCGCCGATCTTGGCCAGCACGTCGGCATTGAACAACACGTAGCCGATGATCAGGAAACCCAGCGTGGGAACCACCAGGTGCAGCAGGTAGTTCTTGGACTTCTGGCGCACCACGTAGTACCAGACCACCGAGACGTGCAGCAGGCAGAAGCCGAACAGGGCCCCGAAGTTCACCAGCGACGAGATCAGGGCGATCTGGCT
>Ga0193716_1000867_pt1 | contig 18056 bp, 19 predicted proteins | sample U2c1metaG_FD_145901 | JGI IMG/M metagenome (GOLD analysis project Ga0193716, IMG submission 145901) | Soil microbial communities from a riparian zone of the East river system, Colorado, United States - U2c1 | ecosystem: Environmental > Terrestrial > Soil > Riparian zone | place: USA: East River...
AATCACAGCCTATGCGGACGGCGAGTTCGTCTGCCCGCTGCCGGTCGAGGTATCCGCGGTGCCCGGTGCGCTGCGGATCCTGCGGCCCAAAGGCTAACCTGGGAAATCACGACGACACTGGGGAACGCGATGTGGCACCTGAGTCGCGATGATCTGGACACCCTCGCCGTCGGAGCGGCCCTGTTGGGATCGGGCGGCGGCGGCCAGCCATATTGGTTCAGGGCATTGGCCGTGCACGCATTCGGCGATCGCGCCCGTATCCCGATTCATGACGTCGACGACTTACCCGCAGACATGCTTTCCATCAGCACCGGCCTCGTCGGATCCCTGCTGTCATTTCACGAGCGCTCACCACAAGGGTCCGAGTTCACCAGGGCCGTCGAGCGCGTGCTCCGTGAATACCCGGACGCGAGCGCATGCGTGGGCAACTACGAGAGCGCAGGCGCCAACATCTTCGCGGGGCTGGTGGTGGCGGCCGCCGGTACTCTGCCCGTCGTCGACTGTGACGGTATGGGCAGGGCGCTGTCATGGCTCGACCAGACGACCTACGACGTGGCAGGGGTCTCCATCGCGCCGTTCGTGTGCACCGACAGTTACGGCCGGACCGTGTTGTACGAAGACATCCGCGGTGCCACTGCCGAGCAGTTCATCCGGGCCGCCGCGGTCGAGATGGGCGGCTGGTGCGCCTTCGCTGGGTACCCGATGACGGTCGCTCGCCTTCGGACCGCGGGCATACCCGGCACCATCCGTCGGGCTCTGGACCTCGGCCGCACCGTCGAGGATGCCGACGCACGCACGGTCGTCGACGCCCTTGTCGACCAGCACGGTGCACGCCGGGTCGCCACCGGCCGCGTCGCCGATGCCCGGTGGCGCCGGATCCGCGACGGAGGCATCGGCTCCGTGGTGATCCGAGCGTCAGACGCATCCGTGGTGCGCGTCGAAGCACGCAACGAATTCCTGCTCGCACTCGTCGACGGTGAGATCGCCGCCTGCACACCGGAAATCATCTGCCTGATGCGGACGCGGGACGGACGGCCGCTCCAAGCGGAATCGGTTCTGGCGGTGGGTACCGAGGTCGACGTCGTCGCGCTCCCTGCACCGCCGCGATGGGAGGAGCCGGGTTTCAATGACAAGGTGACACCGGCGGCGTTTGGAATAACCGGTGTCTGAGTTCGGGATCTCGACGGTGCGGGACGTGCTGTGCCTTCCAGATCTCGCCGGAGCCGAGGTGCTGGGTGGCGCAACTGGTCTCGGTCGACTGGCGCAGGACGCGCAGATCGTGATGCCAGGCGACGCACGTCGGGTCGCTCCACGCAGCGTCGTGTTCCTGGCTTCGACCGACAGCCTCGGCACTGAACTCGCCCTGCCCCGCCTCGCCGAACGTGAGGCCGCGGCAGTGATCGTCGACCACGAGGTACTGGTGTCCACGCAGTGGCTGGCCGATCGCTTCGGCATCCCACTGGTGCGCCTGGACGCCGACCGATGGGAAGGCGCGCTCGCCGTTCGAATTCACCTGCGCCACCCGGTGGTGGAGCGCGGCCTGAAATGCGCTACGGCCGCGGCGCGCCTGACCGGGGCGGACACCCCGTCCCGAGTGGCGGACGTCGTGACGGGAGTACTCGGGTATCCCGTCAGCGTGCTAGGACCCTCGGGGGTTCTGCTGGCCGGCCCGAGACAGCCGGGTATCGACCAGATCCCGAATGCGCTCTCAGGTCACATCGACAATGACTCCGGCACAATGGTTTTCGCCTCCACTTCGCCGGGTCGGGATTCCGGCTCACGGCTCACGTGCGCAGTGCATGCGCCGCCTGGTGTCGCAACGGCGCACATCGAAACGATTCTCGCGGTCGCGGATCTCGCAATAGTGCGGCTGAGCGCATGGGCCGCGCGGTCGTCGCTGTCGGCCGCATGGGACCAGGCGAGCCAGGGCGCAGTGCTGACACATCTTCTCAGCACTGGATCGCTCGACGGACCGCATGCAGAGCAGGCGGTCGCGCTCGGCTGGCAGATCGAAGGCTTCCACATCGCGGTCATGGTCCGTCCAGAGGATCCCCGCGCAGACCGCTCATTGGTTCTGACCGCGTTGCAGAACGCTCTGATCGCCGCAGGCCTCACGGTTCCCGCGGTACCCTTGGCCGACGGGTGGGTATGGTGGACGAGCTCATCCGACCGACCAACTCAGGCGCAGATCACGTTGCGCAGCAACGAGGTTCGCCAGATCGTTGCCGACTTGTCCGGCCTCGGGATCGCCGCAGGGGTGGCAGGCGCCGAGTACGGAATCGCCGGACTGGTACGCGCCATCGGCGACGCATCCCGACTGTGCCGCATCGCCGGCCACGCGGCCGGGCGCCGTCCCGTCGAGACCTCCAACGACTCCAACCCCCGCCAGTACCTCCTCACCGCGGTCACCGACGATCAGGCACGCCAACGCGCCGAGCTCCTGCTCCAGCCGCTTCGCCGGACACGCGGCCGGGCGCCGTCCCGTCGAGACCTCCAACGACTCCAACCCCCGCCAGTACCTCCTCACCGCGGTCACCGACGATCAGGCACGCCAACGCGCCGAGCTCCTGCTCCAGCCGCTTCGCGACGCGGCCGACGGCGCCCTGCTCGATACCTTGAACGTCTACCTCTTGTCCGAGTGCTCGACATCGGGTGCAGCCAGACGGCTGGGAGTGCACCGCAACTCGGTGATCAAACGGCTCGCCCGCATCGAGTCGCTCCTCGGCATCGATCTCGACGACGACGACACGCGCCTCGCGTTGCGCATCGCCTGCCGTGCCCTGTGAGTGCGCAACACGTACGTCACCGCACGTAACCTGATGTGCCCGACCCGCACCCAAGACTGCACGCCCGGTGTGCACTGTGCCCACTGACTTCGAGATGCCCACTCCGTAGCGTGCAATCCATGGCCACCAGAAGCGCAGGAGATCCCGCGGTCGCTACCCCGGTCTCGGAGCACGGCGACGATTACGCACTCTCGCGAGTGCCGGAATCGGCCCGCTACCACTGGTTCAGCGTGTGCGTGCAGCGCTTCGGCCAGCTGTCATGCCTGTCGCAGTTCATGCTCGGTGCCGCTCTGGGTTTCGGCATGACCTTCGGGAATGCGATGCTGGCGGTCCTGCTCGGGGCGGTGATCCTCGAGATCGTCGGCATCTTCACCGGCATCATCGGGCAGCGCGAGGGATTGTCCACCTCGGTGATCGCCCGCTGGACGGGCTTCGGTCGCTGGGGATCCGGCCTCATCGGCATCGTCGTGGCACTCAGCCTCACGGGCTGGTTCGGTGTGCAGACCGCCGTGTCGGCCGAGAGCCTGAAGACGATCATCCCATTCGGACCGATCTGGTTGTGGTCGCTGCTCTTCGGCATGGCCGTCACGGCGATCGTGGTGTACGGCTTCAGCTCGATGGCATGGGTCGCGTACGTGACCGTTCCCGCGTTCATCCTGCTCGCGGGCTACCTGGTCATCGCCAAACTCACCGAGTACGACATCAGCACGTTGGCATCGGGCCAACCCGCCGGTCCGGTCCTGTCCTTGGGCGCAGGTGCGACGCTCGTCGCGGGTGGCTTCATCGTCGGCATGGTGACCACGCCCGACATGACGCGCTTCAACCGCAGCGCCAAGGACGTCGTGAAGCAGACGCTGCTTGGCGTCACCCTCGGTGAACTCGTCATGTGCGTGGCCGGGGTGCTGCTCGCCCACGCACTGCGCACCGACAGCGTTGTCGATATCGTCACCAGTTCATCGGGTTTCGTCGGCACACTGATCATCATCTCGGGCACTCTGAAGATCAACGACTGGAACCTCTACTCGTCGACGCTCGGGATCGTCAACGCACTGGAAACGTCATTTGGCGTCGTGGTGAACCGCCGCGTGGTCACCATCCTGGTGGGAACCGTCGGCTCCGTCCTCGCCGCGCTGGGCATCCTCACCCACTTCATCGACTTCCTGATCATCCTGGGCGTCGTCATCCCGCCCATCGCCGGCATCATGGCGACCGAGTACTACCTGGTGCGCACCTGGCGAGCCGAACTCGAACGCTCAAGAGACGGCCTTCCCGCGAACGAACCCACCTTGATCATCGGCACACTCGTGGTGTGGATGATCGCTGCACTGGTCGGGCACTTCGTCACCTGGGGCATCCCGTCGCTGAACTCGCTGGGGGTGGCGGTACTGCTATACCTGGCATTTTCGAAAGTCGGCTTGCTGAAACCGCTTTCGATCCAGCCATCGCGATTCGGCGCCGCGTCGTGATCATCGGCATCGACGTCGGGGGCACCAACACGGATGCCGTGATCCTCGACAATGGCGCCGTTCTGGCTGCCACGAAGACGACGACCACTCCGGACGTCACGTCCGGGATCACCGCGGCGGTCGACCGGCTCCGCGTGATGTCGGGCGCCGACCTGAGCTCGGCTTCCGCGGTGATGATCGGCACGACGCATTTCGTGAATGCTCTCGTTGAGGCCCAGCGACTTTCGCCCACTGCGGTGATCCGGCTCGGCCTGCCCGCGGGGGCAGGACTCCCGCCGCTGGTCGGGTGGCCCGCGCGCATCATCACGGCCATCGCCGGTCAGGCATTCATGGTGCATGGCGGTCACGAATTCGACGGCAGGAAGATCAGCGATCTGCGTCCACAGGAGCTTCTAGACGCCGTCGACAAGGCACTCGCCAACGGTGCCGAGAGCATTGCGATCTCGTCGATCTACTCACCGGTGAATGCCGAGTTCGAGTTGATGGCAGAGGATCTCATCACGCGCAAGTACCCGGATGTCCCCGTCACTCTGTCACATCAGATCGGCCGCCTCGGGCTGCTCGAACGCGAGAACGCCGCGGTGATCAATGCCGCGCTCCGTGCACTGGCCCGCGACATCAGCGCAGCGCTGACCTCCGCCGTGCGCGATCTCGGTATCGACGCACCGCTGTTCGTCTCGCAGAACGACGGCACCGTGATGGATCTCGACTTCACCCGCCGCTACCCGGTGAACACGTTCGCATCGGGTCCGACCAACTCGATGCGTGGCGCTGCGTTTCTGTCCGGACTGTCCGAATGCGTCGTCGTCGACGTCGGTGGAACCACCACCGATGTCGGCATGCTCCAGAGCGGCTACCCGCGCGAAGCCGCCCTGGAGGTCGAGGTCGAAGGCATCCGGACCAATTTCCGGATGCCCGACGTTCTTTCGGTCGGACTTGGCGGCGGGTCACGGATCCGCGACACCGACGGAGCCGTCACGGTCGGACCCGATTCGGTGGGTTACCGCATCGGCACCGACGGACGGGTGTTCGGCGGAGGGACGCTTACGGCCACCGACATCGCCGTCGCTGCCGGGTTGGCTGAGATCGGCGATGCGTCGCTTGTCGGTGATGTTCCGGACGCGACGGTCAAAGCGGCGCTCGTGCAAATCCGGCAGATTCTGGAGAACACCGTCGACCGCATCCGAACGTCCAACGATCCCGTCGACGTGGTGGCGGTCGGTGGTGGATCGATACTCGTACCCGCGGAGTTGGCCTGTGCCAACAGGGTTCATCGTCCCGTCAACTTCGCCGTGGCCAATGCGATCGGGGCGGCCATCGCACAGGTTGGCGGCGAGGTCGACCGGATCTTCGGCGTGCCAGCCGGTCAGCGCGAAGCAGTCCTCGACTCCGCCAAACAAGAAGCCGTCGACCGGGCGATCGCTGCGGGAGCCGCGCCGTCGTCGATACAGATCGTCGAGATCGACGAGGTTCCGCTGGCGTACCTGCCCGGCAACGCGGTTCGCATCCGCGTGAAAGCCGTCGGGGACCTACCGCTGACCGGAGGAACGCGGTCATGAGCCGTCAACTCACCCAGCAGGAGCTCGTCGACATGGCGACCGGTGCGGCGATCATGGGCACCGGCGGAGGTGGAGACCCGTTGGTCGGCCGGCTGCTGGTGCAGCAGGCACTCGACACGGGCCTGACCGTCGAGATCATCTCCCCCGAGGAACTCGATGACGATGCCTTCGTCATCTCCACCGCGATGATGGGCGCTCCCAGTGTGGTGGTGGAGAAGCTGGCCAACGGCAACGAAGCAGTGACCTCGCTGCGGAAACTCGAAGCGCACCTTGGCAAGACCGCGGACGCGACCGTGCCCATGGAGTGCGGCGGACTGAACTCGATGATTCCGCTGCTGGTGGCCGCGCGCGCAGGGATTCCCGTGGTGGACGCCGACGGTATGGGGCGCGCGTTCCCCGAACTTCAGATGGAGACGTTCGGTGTCTATGGCATCTCGGGCTCACCGCTGGTGATCTCCGATGAGAAGGGGCACAGCGTGCTCGTCGACACCGGCGACGACAACGTGCGCATGGAGAACTTTGCCCGCGCGGTGACCATTCAGATGGGAGGTGCCTCGTTCATCGCCGAGTACCCGATGAGCGGTGCCGACCTGAAGCGGACGGGTATCCCGCACACCCTGTCGCTGGCCAGTGACATCGGCCGCGCGATCCGCGAAGCCCGTGCCGCGCATGCAGATCCGTACGCCGCGCTCGTTGGCGCCGTGCAAAGTTCCATCTACGGCTATGCGACGTCACTACTGGAGGGCAAGGTCGTCGACGTCGAGCGCTCGATCGTCGGTGGCTTCACCGCGGGCCGAGTCACACTCGCGCCCTTCGACGATGGCGACCTGATGACCATCGACTTCCGCAACGAGAACGTCGTCGCCCGACGCAGCGAGCGGGTGGTCGCGATCGTGCCCGACCTGATCACCGTGCTCGATCTCGAGTCCTGCACAGCCATCACTACCGAAGCGCTGCGCTTCGGTCAGCGGGTGCGGGTGGTGGCGATCTCGACCCCTGAGATCATGCGCACCCCGGAGGCGCTCCAGGTCTGGGGACCGCACGCGTTCGGTATCGATCACCCGTGGGTTCCACTGGAGGAACTCAGCGCGCGAGATCACAGCCACCACCCGTGGGAGCAGCCCGTAATCTGAATGGCCATGGACTGGGACTTCGAAGCCGAGGTGTTCCAGTGGCGTGGGCCCGCACCGTACTTCTTCACCGCCACACCGGAGGACGTCGACGCCTTCCTGCGCGATCACATGGCGGAGCTGACGTACGGCTGGGGCGTCATCCCCGCGCGGGTACGAATCGGCGACACCGAAGTGCACACGTCGTTGATCCCGAAGGACGGCGTCTACCTGGTACCGCTCAAGGTGGCGCTGCGGCGACCGGAGGGGATCGATGACGGCGACGTCGTACGCGTGCACCTTTCCGTGGGGCCCGACCGCTAGAAACGTGTCACCACCCGCACCGCCGCCATGATGAAGACGATGACGAAGGCGAGCACGGCGACGCACGCGATCTGATACCACGGACGTTCGAGCTCGCCGAGCAAGACCACCGATAGCGGTAGGACGAGCCAGCCGAGAAGGAAGATCACCACGGCGCCGCGCTTGCTCTTCGCCGGCGGCTCGTAATCCTCGTCCCACGGCAGCTGACCCATGGATTGGATGCTAGCCACCAGAGCGTTCCTCCACGGTGCGACGAAGGAAGTGCGCAAAGCCCCGGACTGTCGATCGGGGGGTAGCGGCCGGGTGCCGCGTCGGGCAGTGTGTGCCGGGGAGGGACGACCGGTCGAGATGGTCGGCTACAGCCCATCGCGGGTCTCGATGGAGGTTGCGTATGTCAACGCGAACCGCTCGGTGCGCCTGCGGTCGGGTCGAAGTCACGGTGGAGGGCGAGCCGTTGCTCGTCTATGTGTGTCACTGCGATTTCTGCCAAAGGCGATCGGGGAACGTGTTCATCGCTTCGGCGCAGTTCCCCGAGGAACAAGTGGTGTCGATCACCGGCGAGACGTGCTGTTACAACGGCCTCGACGTCGACGGCGTCGGTGCCGTCGGGATGCCGGGAGGAATCAACTACCGCTTCTGTGCGGTGTGCGGCTCCAGCATCTACATGGATGCGATCTTCCCGCACACCGGCGGGCGCGTCTTCACCATCGCGCTCGGCAGCTTCGTCGACGCGGTATTCCCGCCGCCGACAGCGGAGTTCTTCACGAGGTTCCGCCACCCGTGGGTCCCGCCGATTCCGGACGCCGTCCAGATCTACGACCCGCTGGATGGCTCACTCACCGTCGAGTCGGGGTTGCGGGGTGGTCGACCGGCCCCGACGAGTGAAGAGAGACGTTCAGACCAGCGTTGAAGCGCACACGGTTCTTCGCGTTGACTCTGCGCTCCTGGCGTAGGTCACTCGCACTTCTACGCCCAGGACGCAGAGCCAATACCGCGAAAACGGCTAGCCGACTCCCCGGTTGAGCCAGCTCATCTCACCGGTGTCGCCGCCACCGCGGTAGGGCTCAAGCGCTTCGTCCCATGCGGTGCCGAGCACCGTGTCCAGTTCGGCGGCAAGGGTGTCGGCTCCGGACGCCATCAAGCCACGCAGGCGCATCTCGCCGACCATCACGTCGCCGTTTGCGCTCATGGTCCCGGCCCACAGTCCGAGCTGTGGGGTGTGGCACCAGCGGTAGCCGTCGACGCCCTCACTCGGGTCCTCGGTCACCTCGAACCGCAGCACCGACCACGACCGCAGCGCACTGGCCAACTGGGCGCCGGTCCCGACGGGACCGACCCAGTTGGTGATGGTGCGCAGTTGTCCGGGCATGGCGGGTTGAGGGGTCCACTTGAGGTTCGCTCGCGCCGACAGGGTCGACGAAAGCGCCCACTCCACGTGTGGGCATACCGCCGCGGGCGAGGCGTGGACGTAAACCACACCAGTCGTCGTGTCGGCGAATTGGTTCGACGCACGCATCATTTGCTCCTTCGGCTCCACTAGGGACGTCTTCCCCAAGCCGACCTGGTGATTCCGAAAGGGTCACGATGCTTAACGTTAAATCTGTGTCGCGCGTGTCTAGTGTGCCTTGTGGGACCCGTGTTGCGCTAGTGTGCTCCGAATTCTCTCAGCACTCCATCAGACAGGGCAGGCCACAACGGGTAGGTCCACTTGTCGAAATCGCGGTCCGTCAGCACGACAAGGGCCAGGTCAGCGGCGGGATCCGCCCAGATGAAGGTGCCCGACTGACCGAAGTGCCCGAAGGTTCGACCCGAGTTCGACGATCCCGTCCAATGCGGTGACTTGCCGTCCCGGATCTCGAAGCCCAAGCCCCAGTCGTTCGGCCTCTGGACGCCGAAACCGGGCAACACACCGTCCAGCCCGGGAAATTGCACCGTGATGGCATCGGCGTGCAGCTGCGGCGACACCAACGTCGGCCGCAACAGATCGCCGGCGAAGGCGGCGAGATCCGCCACCGTCGACTCCCCGCCATACCCGGCCGCTTCCGCACCGCCGACGAGTGCCGAGGAACCCATGCCGAGGGGTTCGAAGACCGCTTCGGCGAGGTACCGCTCGAACGCGATGTCCGACGCCTGCTGCACCGTCTCGGCGAGCACGGCGAAGCCGTAATTCGAGTAGATGCGACGCTTGCCGGGCGCTGCCGTCGTCTCGGCCGACTGCATCGACAGGCCCGAGGTGTGCGCGAGCAGGTGCCGCACCGTCGACCCCGGCGGGCCTGCCGGGGTGTCGAGTTCGACGACGCCCTCCTCGATCGCGACCTGCACGGCTCGGGCGACCAGTGGCTTCGTCACCGATGCGAGGGCGAACCGGCGCGCGGTGTCACCGAACTCCGCAAGCACGCCCGAGGGCCCGACGACCGCGGCTGCCGCAGTCGGGACCGGCCAGTCAGATATCGCGTCCAAGGCGCCCATGGCGCAGCAGCCTAATCCGTACCGGGTTGCGGCCACCGACGCGATCGCCACCCTTTAAGTTGTAGCCATGAGTCAGACAGTGCGCGGCGTGATCTCACGGAGCAAGAAGCAACCCGTCGAATTGGTTGACATCGTCATCCCCGATCCGGGTCCGGGCGAGGTCGTCGTCGACGTGACCGCGTGCGGCGTTTGCCACACCGACTTGACCTACCGCGAGGGCGGGATCAACGACGAGTATCCGTTCCTGCTCGGGCACGAGGCCGCGGGCACGGTGGAGTCGGTCGGCGAGGGTGTGACACACGTCGAACCCGGTGACTTCGTGATCCTGAACTGGCGCGCGGTCTGCGGTGAATGTCGGGCCTGCAAGCGCGGCCGACCGTGGTACTGCTTCAACACATTCAACGCCGAACAGAAGATGACGCTGACCGACGGCACCGAACTCACCCCGGCGCTGGGCATCGGTGCGTTCGCCGACAAGACCCTCGTCCACGAAGGGCAGTGCACCAAGGTCGACCCGGCCGCCGACCCCGCGGTCGCAGGCCTGCTGGGCTGCGGCGTGATGGCCGGTCTCGGCGCCGCGGTCAACACCGGCGCGGTCGGCAGGGACGACACCGTCGCCGTGATCGGTTGCGGCGGTGTGGGTGACGCGGCGATCGCAGGCGCGGCGCTGGTGGGCGCACGGCGGATCATCGCCGTCGACACCGACAACACCAAGCTGAACTGGGCGCGCGAGTTCGGTGCCACCCACACCATCAACGCCAAGGAACTCGACGTCGTCGAGACCATCCAGGACCTCACCGACGGCAACGGTGCCGACGTGGTGATCGACGCCGTCGGCAGGCCCGAGACCTGGAAGCAGGCGTTCTACGCCCGCGACCTGGCCGGAACCGTTGTGCTGGTGGGTGTTCCGACCCCGGACATGCGGATCGACATGCCGCTGGTGGACTTCTTCTCCCGCGGTGGGACGCTGAAGTCCGCGTGGTACGGCGACTGCCTGCCCGAGCGCGACTTCCCCACGCTGATCAGCCTCTACCTGCAGGGCCGGCTGCCACTGGAGAAGTTCGTCACCGAGCGCATCGGCCTTGACGGTATCGAGGATGCCTTCCACAAGATGCACGCCGGTGAGGTACTGCGCTCCGTGGTGATCCTCTGATGGCGAACGCGATCCAACGCGTTGTCACCAGCGGCACCTTCGAACTCGACGGTGGCAGTTGGGATGTCGACAACAACATCTGGATCGTCGGCGATGACTCCAACGTCGTGGTGTTCGACGCCGCCCACACCGCGCAACCGATCATCGATGCCGTCGCAGGACGCAACGTGGTCGCAGTGGTCTGCACGCACGGGCACAACGACCACGTCACCGTCGCACACGAACTCGGCGAGGCACTCGACGCGCCGGTCCTGCTCCACCCCGCCGATGAAGTGCTGTGGCGAATGACCCATCCGGACAAGGACTTCCGTACCGTGGATGACGGCCTAGTGCTGTCTGCGGGTGACGTGGAGATCCGTGCGCTGCACACCCCCGGCCACTCGCCGGGGTCGGTGTGCTGGTACGCGCCGGACCTGGGCGCAGTGGTCAGCGGCGACACCTTGTTCAACGGTGGTCCCGGAGCCACGGGTCGGTCCTTCTCCGACTTTCCCACCATCCTGGCGTCCATCTCGGAGAAGCTGGGCAAGCTGCCCGCCGACACCGTGGTCTACACCGGGCATGGCGACACCACCGTCATCGGCGACGAGATCGTGCACTACGACGAGTGGGTTGCCCGCGGCTCTTAGAGCCCGTCGAGTACCCGTTTCTTCTCGGCCTCGTACTCCGCTTCGGTGAGTGCGCCCGAATCACGCAGCTGGGCAAGCGTATTGAGCTGCTGGATGCGGATGCCCTGATCGGTGGGAACGTAGGGGTCGGCGGGTTGCGTGAACGTGGCCGGTGGCGGTGAGTACATCGGCGACGACGGATACGCCGGATACGCCGGCGGCGGCGGGTAGGCCGGCATCAACTCGCTTCGCTTGACCTTGCTCGCCCAGACCCGCGCGATGATCAGGTCGACGATGGCAAGGCCGAAGATCACCGCGAAGATCCACGGCAGTTGGCCATAGTTGCTGCCGTGGCCGAATGCCAGCCGCGGGTCCAGGAACGCGCTGACGTTGCCGTCGGCGGTGATGTCGTAGGTGCCCTCGGCCGGGACGTGCAGATAGCCGATGCGCACACGCGCGTCGTTGTTGACCGTCGTCGTGCTGCCGTAGTCCTCGGTCAGTACCGGTTCATCGACACCGACCGGCGCGACGATGCGGTACTTCAAGGGCGGGACGGGCAGGCCGCTGCCGCTGGCGCCGATGAGCACCGTGTGGAACGTGACCGTGACGTCGCCAGCGGGCAGGTGCAGGCTGTTCGAGCCCGGAATGGGAACCTCGCCGTAGGCGTCGTACTCGTCGAACACGAAGGCGTTCAGGATCAGCGTGACGACGAAGCCGACGACCGACACCACCATCGTCACCACGGCGACGATGGTGAGGGCCCTCGGCACGGTCCGGCGACTCATGCAGCGCAGTCTGTCACGGCGAAGTCTCCGCTGCCGCGCCAATCGGCCAGGTCGTCCGCCCAGTTCTGAGCTACCGTTTCACTCATGCCCGAATCGAGCAGGGTGGTGCGGCCGGAGCCGATCGACAGCGGCTCCTATACGGCAGGATCGCGTCTGCAGGCCGCCGGATTACGGCGGGCGATAACGCTTTTCGAGCAGGCCGCCGACGTGGTGCCCATCCCCCGGTCGCCGCGCCCCATCGTGATCGCCGACTACGGGGCAGCGACCGGGCACAACTCGCTTCTGCCGATCGGCGCCGCGATCGGCAGGTTCCGCGCGCGAACCCGACCCGAACACTCGGTGCTGGTCACGCACACCGACGTACCCCAGAATGACTTCACCGAACTCTTCCGCACGTTGAGCGACGACCCGGACACCTACCTCAAGAAGGACCATGCGTCGTTCGCGTCGGCGGTGGGGCGTTCGTTCTACACCCAGATACTGCCGTCCAACAGCGTGAACCTGGCCTGGTCGGCGTGGTCGATCCTGTGGCTGGGGCGGGTGCCGACCCCCATTCCCGATCACGTGGTGGTGTCGTCCACCCGCGACGAGAACGCCCGCGCCCTCTACGCCAAACAGGCCGCACACGACTGGCACGAGTTCGTCGCGTTCCGCGGACGCGAACTGTCCCCTGGCGGGCGACTGCTGGTGATGACGCTGGCGAACGGCGAGGACGGTGACGTCGGCTACCGACCACTGCTGGACGCGGTGATGGAGACGCTCGTCGACATGTCGGCCAGGAGTCTGGTCACCGAGGACGAGCTGCGCCGGATGGCCATCCCCATCGTCGGGCGCCGCGAGCGCGACTTCCTGTCCCCGTTCGCACCTTCTGGCACCTTCGAGCGACTGTCGATCCAGCACCTCGAGCTGTTCGAAGCCGAGGACCGATTCTGGGCGCAGTACCAGATCGACAAGGACGCCACGACTTTCGGCGCGAAGTGGGCGGCGTTCCTGCGCGCGGCGACGTTCCCCGCCCTGATCTCAGCGCTGCACGAGCGCGACGCAGGTCATCACACCCTGTTCCTCGACGAGCTCGAATCTGGGGTCGCGGCGCGGTGCGCCGCCGCACCCGAGCAGATGCGGATACCGCTTGCGTTGGTGGTCATCGAGAAGAAGGAACGCAGCCACCACTGACGTCAGCCCGCAATGCGTTCACGAAAGGTGTTGCGGTAGTTCTGCGGTGAGACGCCTGCGAGCCGGCGAAACTGCTCGCGGAAGTTGGCGGGCGACGCGAACCCGACCTCCCGCCCGATCCGCTCCACGCCGTGCGACGTGGTCTCCAGCAGCTGCTGCGCGTGGCGCACTCGGACACCGGTCAACCACTGCATCGGAGTCTGTCCGGTCTCGGTCTGGAATCGGCGGTTGAGCGTGCGGGCGCTGACCGCGGCGTGCGCGGCAATGTCGGCGAGCACCACCTCGCGGTGCGCCTCGCGCTCGATCCAGGCCAGCACGTCGTCCAGTTCGGTGCGCTCCGCGATTGCGGTCTGGGGGGCCAGTCGCCCGCGCTGATTTCGCGGGATGAACTGGGCCTGGCCACCGCTGCGGTGCAGTGGCGCCACCGCGACCCGTGCGGCGTCCGCTGCGACCGCGGCACCGTGATCGCGCTGCACCATGTGCAGGCACAGATCGAGTCCGGCCGACGCGCCCGCCGAGGTGAGGACCTGGCCTTCGTCGACATAGAGCACGTCGGGGTCGAGGTGCACCGCGGGGAACGTGGCGCGAAACAGGTCGGCAGCCCGCCAGTGCGTCGTCGCTCGCCGTCCGTCAAGGAGGCCTGTGGCAGCCAGGGTGAATGCCCCCGTGCAGATCGACGCGATTCGGGTACCTCGGGCGAAGGCGTCGCGCAGCGCGGCGAGCACCGCCGGCGGCGATGGGTCGGTGACGTCGTAGCAGCCGGGCACGACGATGGTGTCGGCGGCGGCGAGGACCTCGAGGCCGTGGTCGGTGGCGATGCGCAGCGCCCCGGCGGAGACGACGGGATCGGTGCCGCACACCAGCACGCGATAGCCCGCGTGGCCCGATGCCAACCGAACCTGGCCGAAGACCTCGACCGGCGTGGCGAGGTCGAACGCGATGATGCCGGGCAGGGCGACGACGGCCACGGTGTGCATGACCGGACGGTAGCAGGCGATGGCAATATCTCGGCGTAGCGTGGCGTTCTTGCCACTGGCCGTGCGTGCCGTTCACGGGTCACGATGGCGCCATGCATGCACAGCTCTTGTTGTTCGACGGCTTCGACCCCCTCGACGTGATCGCCCCGTTCGAGGTGCTCGCGGCCGGTAGCGACGCCGTCGGCGGCGCACTGACCGTCGAGCTGGTGTCCGCCGAGGGCGCACGCCCCGTGGTCAGCGGGACGCGGGGTCTGGTTCTGAACGCCACCGCCGAACTCGACCCGGATAAGCCGGGCTACGTCATCGTTCCAGGGGCCAGCGGTCCCATCGACGGCGATCCCGACGAGATCGACACCATCCCAGTACTTCTCGCCCGGTTCGGCGAGACCGGGGCCGTCGAGTTGATGGCCAAGGCCTTCGCCAACCCCGACATCACGGTGGCCACCGTCTGCGGCGGCTCGCTCGCGCTCGCGATGGCCGGGCTGATCGAGGGCCGTAACGCCGCCACGCATCATCTCGGCATGGACGTCCTTGAGGCGACCGGTGTGACCCCCGTGTACGCCAGGGTCGTCGACGACGGCGATCTCGTCACGGCAGGTGGAGTGACGTCGGGTCTCGACCTGGCGCTGCATCTGCTCGAACGCAGCTATGGACCGACGGTGGCGATCGCCGTCGAGAAGCTATTCGAATACGAGCGACGAGGAACGGTGTGGAAATGAGCATCATCGGCGAATGGGACGTGACCATCAAGACGCCGATCGGGTCGATGGCCGTCGTCTACGTGTTCACGGAATCCGATGGCGCGCTAGCAGGTTCGGCGACACTCAAGGACGACACCGTTCCCCTTCACGAGCTCGCCGTTACCGGAGCCCGGGTTACGTGGCAGCAGTCGGTGACCAAACCGATGCGGCTCAACCTCGACTTCGACGTCGTGGTCGACGGTGATCGGCTGGCCGGTCATTCGCGGGCCCGCCGATTGCCACGCTCGGCGGTGATCGGCACTCGGCGCCGCGGCCAGATTTGACGCGCCGCGTGCATTGCCACCCGCCTTCCAACGGAGGACGATGAAATCCGACGGCGGCGCCGTCGTGACGCTGCCCCGTCAAGAGGAGGCAGATTGTGTATGCACGAACGACAACCATGGAGGCAATGCCCTCATCCGTCGACGCAGGCATTGCCTACGTCCGCGACAAGGTGATGCCCCTGCTCGAAGGCCTCGATGGCTACATCGGGCTGTCACTGTTGGCCGACCGGTCATCCGGTCGCTGCATCACCACCAGCGCGTGGGAGTCCGAGGACGCGATGCGCGCGAGCGCACCGGCTGTTGAGCAGGTCCGGAGTCGCGCCGCGGAGATCTTCGGTGGCGGCAGCCCAACCGTCGAGGAATGGGAGATCGCGGTCCTGCACCGTGAACGCGAGGCCGGCGACGGCGCCTGCGTCCGGGTGACCTGGGCCAAAGTCAATCCCAACCAGGTGGACTCGGGCATCGAGGTCTTCAGGGCAGCCCTGCCCGCGATGCAGGAATTGGAAGGACACTGCAGCGCAAGTCTGTTGGTGGACAGGGCGTCCGGCCGCGGCGTGTCGTCGGTGGCCTACGAGAGCGCCGACGCGGTGGAACGCAACCACGCCGAGATGGACCGACTAAAGGGCTCGGTGTCCGGGGAAGCGGCCGCCCAGATCGTCGAAGAGCACGACTTCGAGTTGATGATCGCCCACCTACGGGTTCCCGAGATGGTCTGATCTCACGGCCCGCAACTCAGTCAGGGCGCCATCTCGTAGGCACCGTCATACGCCTTGACGCGCTCCCACACCCGATCGAACCGCTCGGCGTCGGCCACCGGCTTGCGGATCGCTCTCAGCGCCCAGTCTTGCTGGGCCTGGGTCGAGGTCGGCTTACCTTGCAGCGCAACGGCATAGGTGTTGAAGTCGTTGATCTGGAAGGCGAAGATCTGATCGACGATATCGTCGTCTAGCCCGGTCAGCGCGGCCTGTTCGAGGATCAGCTGCCCGTAGACGATGAGCGAGAACAGGTGCCCGACGTTGAGCAGGAAGTCGAGGTCCTTCTGTTGATCGGCGTCGGGAGCGGCGGTCAGGAGAAGCTCCTTGAAGGACAGTGCCTGCTCGTAGAACTGCGCGACGTTCGGGATCCTGGAGTGCTCGGCGTACACCGGCGTCCAATCGGCGAACTGGATCTGGCCGGCGCCACGGGTGGGTCCCTGCTTCCAGAAGAAGACGTCGTCAGTCGGGTCGTCGCGGGTCGGGATCGCCGGGTACTCAAGCGGGTTGAGCATGTAGTTCGGCATGAACTTGAGCACCAGGCCCACGTTGACGTGCACTGTGCCCTCCAGTCGGGGTAGGCAGCCCATCAACTGCGCAACCTCGCGGAACATGGTGTTCTTCTCGTACCCCTTGGCGGCCACCACGTCGTGCAGCAGCCGCATGACGGTCTCGCCCTCCATCGTGACCTTGGCCTTGGTCATCGGGTTGAACAGCAGGTAGCGCCGGTCCTCGAGGCTGGCGCTGCGGAAGTAGTCGACCGCGCGCCTGCTGAACAACTTCATCGCGATCAGTCGCGCGTAGGAGTCGACGAAGTTGGCCCGCACGTGGGTGAAGTCGGTGACCGGGTTGCCGTACAGGATGCGGTTCTGCGCGTGGGTGATCGCCTCGTAGAAGGCGTGCTCGGCCATGCCGATCGACGCCGAACACAGGTTGAACTTGCCGACGTTGACCGTATTCAGCGCGGCGGCAAAGGCTTCCACTCCGGTGTGCAGGATGTCCTCGGCGCGCACCGGGTAATTCTCCAACCGGAACGTGCTCACGTAGATCTGCATGTGCACGACGTTGCCGACCAGGTGGTAGTTCTCGTGCTGACTGTCGGCGGCGAAGAAGACGTACGCGTCATTGCCTTCGGCATCATCGCGACGTGCGAACACCGACACCATGCTCGCGACGTTGCCGTTGCCGATGTAGTACTTCTCCCCCGACGCCCGGTAGAGGATGCCGTTGGCGCGGTCCTCCTCGCTGGCCGGGGTGAGGACCATGTCGGTGTTGTAGACGTCGGCGCCGTGTTCGCGCTCGGACAGCCCGAACGCCATCACGTGCCCCGCCTCGAGGTCGTCGGCGGCCTTGAGCTTCGCGTCCTTGTTCTCGCTCTGCCAGATCGGACCGAGACCGAGGATCGTGACCTGCTCGGTGTACCAGTACGTCAGGCCGTAGAAGCCGAAGATCTCGGCGAGCGCGGCGTTGCGCGCGGCGTCCCAGCGCTTGTCCGGATTGCCGTCGGCGAACTCCGACGGCGTGAGGAACGTCGCGAACAGCTTCTCGCGCTTCACGAAGTCGACGAAGTCGGCAGGCCACTGCGCGGTGAGGTCGTCGTCGAGGATGCGTTTCTTGCCCTGGCTCTCGAACCAATCGATCGTCGCCCTCAGCAACCTGCGTGTTTCCGCATCGAACTGCTGCGGGTCGTAGGTGTTCGGATCGAAGAGCAAGCCGTCCGTTGGGTCAGTCATGCCGGAGAGCCTAGTGGGATCGCGAAGGTCACGGTACCGGCGGTACCGGTTGGCCACCAGGCAACGGCACCCAGGGCAGACCCGGGATCGTCGGGTACGGCGGCGTCGGGCTCCACGGCGGCGGCTCGGTGGTCGGCGGCG
>Ga0193716_1000868_pt1 | contig 18050 bp, 17 predicted proteins | sample U2c1metaG_FD_145901 | JGI IMG/M metagenome (GOLD analysis project Ga0193716, IMG submission 145901) | Soil microbial communities from a riparian zone of the East river system, Colorado, United States - U2c1 | ecosystem: Environmental > Terrestrial > Soil > Riparian zone | place: USA: East River...
TCATAGGTGACGGTTTCGGCGGTCTTCAGCGTGCCCCTGCCACTGCAGGCAGGGCACGGTTCGCACAACTGCCGTTCGAGGCTCTCGGTGGTGCGCTTGCGCGTCATTTCCACCAGCCCCAGCGCCGACATCGGGTACACGGTGGTCTTGGCGTGGTCGCGCGCAAGGCCTTTCTCGAGCATGCGCAGCACCTGGCGCTTGTGTTCGTCGTCGATCATGTCGATGAAATCGATGATGATGATGCCGCCCAGGTTGCGCAGCCGCAGTTGCCGCGAGGCAGCCTGCGCTGCCTCCAGGTTCGTGCGGTAGACCGTTTCCTCCAGGTTGCGAGTGCCAACGTAACCGCCGGTGTTGACATCGATGGTGGTCATCGCCTCGGTCTGGTCGACGATCAGGTACCCGCCGGATTTGAGCGGCACTTCCTTGCGCAGCGCGCGCTGGATTTCGTCCTCGACGCCGTAGAGGTCGAAGATCGGCCGTTCGCCTGAGTAGTGTTCGATGCGGTCGTCGAGCACCGGCATGAACTTGTGCACGAACCTTGCGACCTTCTCGAACGTTTCGCGCGAATCCACCCGCACTTTCTCGATGCCGTCGTTGAGCGAATCGCGCAATGCGCGAAGCGGCAGGGAGAGTTCCTCGTAGACGCGCTCGCCGACCTTCGCCTTGACGATGTTTTCCTGCACGACGCGCCAGACCTTGCCAAGATAGGTGACATCGAAGGCGAGCGATTCTTCCGATTGTCCCTCCGCATTGGTGCGCACGATGTAGCCGAGCGGTTTTTCCCCCAGCAGGGGAGTAAGGACATCCTTCAGGCGCTGGCGTTCGGATTCGTCCTCGATGCGCACCGACACACCCAGGGTACGGGCCTGCGGCAGCAGCACCAGGTAGCGGGAGGGGATGGAAAGGTGCGTGGACAGGCGCGCGCCCTTGGTGCCGATCGGGTCCTTGACCACCTGGACCACGATTTCCTGGCCCTCGTGCACCAGCTCGCTGATGCTGGGCGTGGGGCCACCGTTGCCATTGGCTTCGCCCTCGCCACCGGGCGGCGGCGGTCGCACGATGTCCGAGGCGTGCAGGAACGCGGCCCGGTCCAGGCCGATCTCCACGAACACCGCCTGCATGCCCGGCATGACCCGTTGCACCCTGCCCTTGTAGACATTGCCCACATAGCCGCGTTTGAGCGCACGCTCGACGTGGACCTCCTGCAGCATGCCGTTCTCGACCACGGCCACGCGGGTTTCGCGGGGGGTGACGTTGATCAGGATTTCTTCACTCACCGCTGGATCCTTCTTTGATCCATCTTTATAGCTGCTGGATCAAGAACCTGTCGATGCAGTAATGCCAACCCTGCTGCGATGGGCCGCACATCGGTTATCGTCGGCGCCCATGAAGCTTCTTCTGGTCGAGGATTCGGACCGCCTCCGCGGCACCTTGTCGCGGGGCCTGGCGGCCGCCGGGTTCACCGTGGACACCGCCGCCGACGGCGTGGAGGCGTTGTCGTTCCTGGCTGCCTACGAATACGAACTCATCGTGCTCGACCTCATGCTGCCCCGCCTGGATGGCCTTGGGGTGCTTAAGGAATTGCCCCGCGGCGGCCAGCGGCCGGGGGTGATCGTGCTGTCCGCCCGGGACGCCGTGGGCGACCGCATCCAGGCCCTGGACACCGGTGCCGACGATTACCTGGTGAAGCCGTTTTCCTTCGACGAGCTGCTGGCCCGCCTGCATGCACTCGCCCGGCGTCCCCGCGAAGCCCAGCCGGCCACGCTGACGCTGGGCGGCCTCAGCCTCGATCCACGGGCCCGCGAAGCCCGCGTCGACGACCAGGTGCTGGCCCTCACCCCGCGTGAATTCGGCATCCTCTCGCTTCTCCTGCGGCACCGCGGGCGCGCCTTCAGCCGGGTGGAGATCCTCGAACGCACGGCCGGTAGCGACACCGGCACCTCCGATCGCAGCGTGGAGGTAATGGTATTCGGCCTGCGCCGGAAGCTCGCCGCGGCCGGCCTGCCCCTGCTGATCGAAACCCGCCGCGGCGCCGGGTACATCATCCCGTGAGCCGGCCAGCATCGTTGGCGTGGCGGCTGACCGCGCCACTGGCGCTGGCAGTACTGCTGGCGATGGGCGCCGTGGCCCTGTTCATGGATCACCAGGTGGACAGCGAGCTCGATGCCCGCTTCCGCGATGCCCTGCTGGCCCAGGCCAAGGCCCTGACCACGGTGGTGGAGTTCGAGGAAGGCCGCCTGGTGGCGTCTTCCAGCGGCACCCAATCGTCGCTGCTGGGCGGCGATGCGCCCATTTCATACGAACTGCGCTGCGAGGGGCGTGCGACCACGCGCAGCGAACCGCCGCCGCCCGCGCCACCTGGATGGCCTGGACAGGCCACCACCACGCCCCGTTTCGACGAACTGGACGACGCCGGCGGCACGCAGACAGTAATGTTTCGTTTCGACGCTCCCTACCTGGCCGCCCGGGGGGTCGCCGCGCAGCCGCCCCGGACCTGCTGGCTGCTGGTCAGCCGCCCCCGGCACGACATGGACCAGCTACTGCTGACCATGGACTGGATCTTGGCCCTGGGGCCGGTGGCGGCTTCCCTGGCCATGTTGCTGGCGGTGCCCTGGCTGGTGCGCCGGGGACTGACCCCGCTGCGCACGCTGGCCGAACGCATGCGTGGCATCGGCCCGCAGGCGCCAGCAAGCCGCCTGCCCGAAGCGGGGGTAAAAGAGCTCGACCCCCTCGTGGCCCGCTTCAACGAAGTACTGGCCCGAATGGACGAGGTGCTCGCCCGCGAACGGCAGTTCGCCAGCGGGCTGGCCCACGAGACTCGCACCCGCCTGGCGGAACTGCGCAGCCTCGTGGACGTTGAAACCCGCTTTCCCAGCGAACGAAGCCCACAAGAGGTGATGGCCGAGGTCGGCGCGATCGGCGCAGAGCTCGAGGCCACGGTCACCGCCCTGCTGGAACTGACCCGGCTGGAGGCCGGCTTCGAGCCCGCCCGCCGCGAGCCGGTGGACATGGGGGCATGGCTGGCCCGCACGCTTGCCCTGCACCAGGCCACCATCGCACGACGCGGGCTTGAACTGGACATTGAAGGCTTCGAACCCGGCAGCACGATGATCACCGACCCGGCCCTGCTGGACATGCTCATGGGCAACCTGATTGCCAATGCGGTGAGCCACGCACCGGAAGCCAGCCGCGTGTTGCTGTCCCGCCATGGCGAGGCCCTGGATGTAGCCAACGATGCACCCGAGCTCAGCCAGGCCGACATCGGGCAGCTCGGCCACCGCTTCTGGCGCAAACACACCGGCGAAGCGGGACATGCTGGCCTCGGGGTGTCATTGGCGGCCGCGGCCGCGCACTCGCTGGGCCGGACTTTAAGCTTCGAACTGGATCACACGCAGCGGCTGCACGCTCGCGTGCGCTAGCTTAGGCGGCCCGGCGAATGCCGGCGGCATGCAGCAACAAATGCGTTTCGTGCAACGGCAAGCCCATGACGCCAGTGAAGCTGCCTGAGAGATGCTCGATGAAGGCGCCGGCATGGCCCTGGATGGCATAGGCACCGGCCTTGCCGCGATGCTCGCCGGTGGCCAGGTAGTCGGCGATGGCGTCTTCGTCCAGCGCCATCATGCGCACCTGTGACGTCGACGTCACGGAGCGTGCGAATTCCGGCCCCACCAGCCACACGGTGGATATCACTTCATGCGTGCGGCCGGACAGGCGCCGCAGCATGCCGGCGGCGTCATCATCGTCGACGGGCTTGCCGAAGACTTCGTCGTCCAGCACCACCTCGGTATCGGCAGCCAGCACGAAGTCCATCGCCGACACCTTGCGCCTCCCTGCCACGGCCTTTTCGCCCGAGACGCGCGTGACGTAAGCCAACGGTGTTTCGTGTGGCTCGCGGACTTCGGGGATATCCAGGTCCAGCGGTTCGAAAGCGAAGCCGATCTGCGCCAGGAGTTGCCGGCGGCGTGGCGATTGCGATGCAAGGTAAAGCATGTCAGGCCCGATGGTAGGGGTGGCCGGCCAGCAGTGTGGTGGCACGGTAAAGCTGCTCGGCAAGCACCAGGCGAACGAGCATGTGTGGAAGAGTCAGTGGACCGAGCGACCAAAGCTGGTCGGCGCGGGCCAGTACCTCGGCGGCGTGACCGTCGGGGCCGCCGATCAGGAAGGCGAGGTCACGTCCGGACATCCGCCACGCGGAGAGTTGCGTGGCCAGTTCTTCGCTCGACCACGGCTTGCCGCGTCCGTCCAGGGCCACCACGTGGGTATCGCGCGGCAACGCGGCAAGGATCGCCGCGCCCTCGTCGGCCATCGCGCGCGCATCGTCGCGGCCCTTGCCACGCAAGCCAGGCTTCAGCTCGACGAGCTCCAGTGGTAGGTCGTGTGCCAGGCGTTTGCGGTATTCCCCAAAACCTTCGGCCACCCACGCGGGCATGCGTTCGCCAACGGCGATAAGACGCGCCCGCATCAGCGCACGTTAGTCGTTGGCGGCTTCGGCGCCATCGTCGCCAAGCGTCCACAGCCGCTCAAGGCCGTAGAACTCGCGGATGCGCGGCAACATGATGTGGACGATGATGTCGCCCAGGTCCACCAGTACCCATTCGGCTTCGACCTGGCCTTCCACGCCCAGCGGCATCACGCCCGCCTGCTTGGCGAACTTGATCACTTCGTCGGCGATGGATTTGACGTGCCGGGCGGAGGTGCCCGAGGCAATCACCAGGGTATCGGCGATGGAGGTCTTTCCCCGCACATCCAGTTCGCGGACGTCCTTGGCCTTCAGTTCCTCTAGCGCGTCGATCACTCGCTTGCGCAGGGTCTCGTTGATGTTCGGGGCGTCGGACGGTTTGCGATTGGACTTTTGGCTCAAAAGGGCGGACCTCAGGATAGGTGGGCCGATTATAGCCCCGTCGGGCTTCGCCAGCGAAAGGGCCTACGGGGCCTTACCTGTAGGGCGCCAGCAGGCCGGGTCGGTCCACCACCCCCGCCGGCAACAGGTAACGCGGCATGCGTCCGGCGGCCAGCAGGTCGCGGATGGCCGTGGCCGAGATGTCCAGCGCGGTCACCGTGATCGGGATCACCTGCCCCGCCGGTCCCGCCAGCACCCTTGCGCGCCGGGGCGCGATTTCGTCAGCCAGTTCGTCGTCCAGCACCGGATGTTCGCCCGGCCGGGTCAGTACGCCGACATGGGCCAAGCCGAAGATTTCACGCCAGCGGTTCCAGCGCGGCAGGCCCGCGAAGGCATCGGCACCCACCAGCAACACCAGCGGCCGGTCCGGGCCGATCTCCCCGCGGAGCTCGGCGAGGGTGTCCACTGAATAGGAAGGGCCGTCCCGCTCCAGCTCGCGTGTGTCCAGCCGCAGTACGTCCTGGCCGGCAAGCGCTGCCTCGAGCAGGGCCACCCGCTCCGCCGCCGTCGCGCGCGGCGGCGGGCGGTGGGGCGGCACGTGGGCCGGCACCAGTGCGATCTCGGCATCGAGCGCCTCGGCCGCTTCCCAGGCCACGCAGAGGTGGCCCAGGTGGACCGGATCGAAGGTGCCGCCCAGGATCGCCAGCGGGCGCATCGACCGGCTCAGGCCAGGGCCGTCGTCGCGCGCGGCTCGGCGATCGCCGCCACCAGGCGCTCGGCCGCCCGCCACGGATCGCCTTGCTCGCGGCCCTTGGCCATGCGGTCGATGGCGGCGGCACGGGCCAGGCACGCCAGCCAGTGTTCGCGCGGGGCGCGGCGCAGGGCCTGGCGGAAAAGCTGTTCGCGTGCCGGCCAAAGGCGCTCGGCCCGGGCCTGCGAGGCAAAATCGCGGGCGTTGGCCAGGCGCATGGCCATCTGCAACTGGTTCACCACCCAGCCCATCAGGGGGATCAGGTCTTCGCCCTCGGCCTTCAGGCCCGCGAGGATGCGCAAAGCGCGGCCGCCGTCACCGGCAAAGGCGGCGTCGGTAAGCTTGAAGGCATCGAAGCGGGCGCTGTCGGCCACATAGCTTTCCATCGCGGCTTCGTCCACTCGCGCGTCGCCCGCCAGCACCACCAGCTTGTCGATCTCCTGGGCAGCGGCAAGCAGGTTGCCTTCCACTCGTTCGGCCAGCAGGGCCGCGGCACCCGGCGTGGCCTTCACCCCGCGCGAGGCCAGGCGTGCGCCGATCCAGGCGGCCCACTCGTTCGGCCGCGGCGCATTGAACACCACCTGCACACCGGCGGCATCCATCGCCTTGCTCCAGGCGCTTTCATGCTTGCTGCTCAGGAGATTAGCAGTGACCAGCAAGGTGGTATCTGCCGGCGGCGCTGCGCAATAAGCCGTGATCGCCGCCCCGCCCTCCTTGCCCGCGCGACCGCCGGGCAGGCGCAGGTCAATCAGGCGGCGCGTGGCAAAGAGCGACATGCCCGCACCGGCACGGGCCAGGTCGTCCCAGTCGAAGCGGGCGTCGGCTTCGAGCACTTCGCGCTCGTCGTACCCCAGGCGCCGCGCCTGGGCCCGCAGGGCGTCGGCGGCCTCGAGCACCAGCAGTTCCTCGCCGGCCAGCAGGTACACCGGGGCCAGCTCGCTGGCCGCGAGCTGCTTCTGCCACTGTCCCGGGCTGAGCGGCATGGGTGCGTCAGTCGGCCTTGGGCGCCGGGGTGGCAGCGGGCTGGATCACCTCCGGATGCTTCGCGGCGGCTTCCAGGCGGAACAGGATCGACTGCACCATGTCGTCCACCAGGCTGTTCTGCAGCTGTTCGGTCTGCGCCGCCGTACCAATGGTGTTGAGCGCGTCGTAGCTGAAGTCGCGCGACATGTCGATGCCCCGCTGCGGGATCACCACGTTGCCCTGGCCATCGGAAAGGCTGAAGTCGACGTGGTAGCGCACGGAATATTCAGTGACGCGGGCCGAGCCGCCGACGGTCAGCGTTTGCGTGCTGAAGGCCGCCGTGGGCACCTTCAGCTCCGCGATGCCGGTACCGCCGTGGTCGAGCACGGTGGAGCCGGCCAGTTCCAGGGCGCGGCTCAAGCTGCGCTCCAGCTTGCCGCCGCCGCTCACGGTCAGGTGCACCTGCTTCATCGAATCGGGCAGTGCCGCGCTTCGGCGCAGGTGAAAACCGCAGGCCGACAGGGCGGCCAGGGCGACGAGCAACAGCGGGAGGCGGAGCATGCGGAGCATGGAAATCATCCTGCGACGATGTTGACGATCTTGCCCGGGACCACGATCACCTTGCGGATGGTGAGCCCCTCGAGCTGCTTGGCCACGGCCGGGTCGGCCTTCGCCGCGGCCTCGGCGTCTTCCTTCGAAGCCGCGGCCGGTACCTCGATGGTACCGCGAAGCTTGCCATTGACCTGTACGGCCAGGGTCAGGGAGTCCCGGACCATGGCGGCGGGGTCGGCCACGGGCCACGCCTGGTCTTCCAGCACGGACTCTGCATGGCCCAGCAGCTGCCACAAGGCGTGGCTGGCATGCGGGGTGAACGGGTTGATCAACAGCACCACGGCGGTGAGCGTTTCCTGGCGCACGGCGCGGCCCTGCGGCGAGGCGTCGTCGAATTTGGCCAGGGCGTTCATCAGCTCCATCAGCGCGGCGATCGCCGTGTTGAAGGATTGCCGGCGGCCGATGTCGTCGCCGACCTTGGCGATGGTCTCGTGCAGCTGGCGGCGCATGGTTTTCTGGGCGCCGTCGTGCGAGGCAATGTTGAGCGCGGGCGCGGCACCGGCATCGACATGCGCCTGCACTTCGCGCCACAGGCGGCGCAGGAAACGGCTCATGCCTTCCACGCCAGCCTCGTTCCATTCCAGCGACTGGTCCGGCGGGGCGGCGAACATGGAGAACAGGCGCACAGTGTCGGCGCCGTATTTGCCCACCATCGATTGGGGATCCACGCCGTTGTTCTTCGACTTGGACATCTTCTCGATGCCACCGATGTGCACCGGGGCGCCGTCTTCGCGCAAGGTTGCACCGGTGATGCGGCCGCGCTCGTCGCGCAGGATGTCGACATCGGCCGGGTTGTACCAGTGCTTGCCGCCGTTGGCTTCGTCGCGGTAGAAGGTTTCGGCCACCACCATGCCCTGCGTAAGCAGGTTGGTTACCGGTTCATCGCCCTTGACCATGCCCTCGTCGCGCATGAGCCGGTGATAGAAGCGGAAGTACAGAAGATGCAGGATCGCGTGCTCGATGCCGCCGACGTATTGATCGGCCGGCATCCAGTAATTGACGCGTTCATCCACCATCGCGTTGGCTTTGGGGCTGGTGTAGCGCGCCACGTACCAGCTCGATTCCATGAAGGTATCAAAGGTGTCCGTTTCGCGCTCGGCCGGGCCGCCGCACGTGGGGCATGTGGTCTTGCGCCATTCCGGGTCGGCCTTGATCGGCGACACCACGCCGCTGAAGGCGACATCCTGGGGCAACACTACGGGCAGTTGGTCTTCGGGCACGGGTACATCGCCACAACTTGGGCAATGGATCACCGGGATCGGGCAACCCCAGTAGCGCTGGCGGCTCACGCCCCAGTCGCGCAGGCGCCAGTTCACGCGGCGCTGGCCCAGGTGCGACGCTTCGAGCTTGCTTGCGAGGAATTCGAACGCCTCGCGGTAATTCTTGCCGTCCAGATCGCCGGAGTTGACCACGCGCAGGTCGCTGCGTGTTTTATCGGAATACCAGTCGTGCCAGTGCTTCGGATCGAAGGTTTCCCCTTCCACCGCGATCACCTGGCGGATCGGCAGGCCGTACTTGTTGGCGAATTCAAAATCGCGCTCGTCGTGGCCGGGCACGGCCATCACGGCGCCGGTGCCGTAGCCCATCAATACGAAGTTGGCCACCCACACGGGTATTTCTTCGCCCGACACCGGGTGCACGGCTTTCACGCCGGTGTCCATGCCGCGCTTTTCCTGGGTTTCAAGCTCGGCCTCGGACACGCCGCCCTGGCGCATGTCGGCAAGGAATGCGGCAAGCGCCGGGTCCGATTGCGCTGCCTTCTGCGCCAGCGGGTGCTCGCCGGCGATGGACACGAAAGTCGCGCCCATCAGCGTATCGGGGCGAGTGGTGAACACGGTGAGCGGATCGGCTTCGCCCGGTACGGTGAACTGGATATCCAGGCCCTCGCTGCGGCCGATCCAGTTGCGCTGCATGGTCTTTACCGCATCCGGCCAGCCGGGCAAGGTATCAAGGCCGTCGAGCAACTGCTGCGCGTAGTCGGTGATGCGCAGGAACCACTGCGGGATCTCGCGCTTCTCCACCAGCGCGCCCGAGCGCCAGCCGCGCCCATCGATCACCTGCTCGTTGGCAAGCACCGTGTGGTCGACCGGATCCCAGTTCACCACCGCATTGCGGCGGTAGGCGAGGCCCTTCTTCATCAACCGCGTGAACATCAACTGTTCCCAGCGGTAGTAGTCCGGATCGCAGGTGGCGAATTCGCGGGTCCAGTCGTAGGCGAACCCCAGGCGCTTCAATTGCTGGCGCATATGGTCGATGTTCTGGTACGTCCACTTCGCCGGGGCCGTCTTGTTCTTGATGGCGGCGTTTTCGGCGGGAAGGCCGAAGGCGTCCCATCCCATCGGCTGCAGCACGTTCTTGCCCAGCATGCGCTGGTAGCGGCTGATCACGTCGGAGATGGTGTAGTTGCGCACGTGACCCATGTGCAACGCACCGGACGGGTACGGCAGCATGGAAAGGCAATAATACTTCTCGCGGGAAGGGTCTTCCTTCACCTCGTAGGCGCGTTGCTCGTTCCAGAAGCGTTGCGCGCCTTCTTCCACGGCGGCCGGGTGGTAACTCCCGACTTCGCGGGGCGCCTGGTCAGTGTCGTGCTGCATGGATATCCGTACCGGTAAAGCGGGGTGGGTCAACGCGACAGGTTAGCCCAAGCCCGGCCCGCTTCGCCATGGCCGGGGCGCTTTTCAGCCGCCGTCCACCGTGGGGCAGCCCGATGCCGAACCCGAGGCCAGCGCGCGCGTCGCCTGGGCAATGGCACCTGAGAGGCGGGCAAGTGCCTGCTGATGCGCCTGCACCAGGCCTGCGTAGTCGCTGCCGGCCGGCTCGCTCACCCGCGTGGCGCAGGCAAGGCTCGATCCTTCCAGGCCATCCACCTTGCGCAGCGTCCAACTGGCTTCGACGGTGGCGCTGCCGCCCAGCTCGGAATCAAAGCGGCGGATGTCGACCTTGATGCGGATGTCGGTGCTGCCCGGAGGCCTGGCCAGGCCGTAAATATCGTGGGTGTTCAGTGCCGAAGTGATATCGGCGGACAATGCACCGCGGACTTCATCGCCCAGCGGCGCCAGCCAGCGCTGGTTTTCCAGCACCTGCACGTCGGAGGCACCCGATCGCAGCACCAGTTGCGGCAGGTCTACCTGGGGCGGCACCGCCACCGGAAGCACTTCCACCACGAAACCCGCCGGCGACGTGGTGGGTGCCACGGCACGCGGCACCAGCGTGTGGTACTGCGTGGGTGCCGAGGCGCAGCCGGCCAGCATCCCGAGGGCTAACAGCGGCATCCGGCGGATCATGGCTTGCTCCCTTGCGGCGGGTTCGTGGAGGTGGTCGGCGCGGCCGGCGGTGGTGGAGCTGGCGCCGGCGCTGCATCCTTGCCTTTGCCGCGGATCAACGACTCCGGATGGCGGGACAGGTAATCAGTAAGCACCCGCAGCGAGCGGGCCGTGCGCTGCAGTTCCTGCAGGGTCTGGCCAAGGTTCTGCTGCAACGGGGAGTCGTCCGACAAGGCATTGTTGGCCGCGCCCAGCGTCTGTTGCGCCTGCTTGAAGGTCTTGGTGGCCTCCGGCGCCAGATTCTCGTTCACCTGCTTCAAGGTGCCGGAGAGTTGCTTCAGGCTCTCATCGAGGTTCTTGCCGATGGTATCGAAGGGAATCTTCTGGATCTTGTCCACGATGCTGCCCAGCTGTTCCTGGATCTTGTCAAAGTTGCCGGACGTGGTGGGCAACTCCAGCGGCTTGGCCGCGGGATCGAATGTGACAGGCTTGGCCTTGGGATCGAAGTCGATGGCGATGTACAGCTGGCCGGTAAGGAGGTTGCCGCTTCGCGCCTGAGCGCGCAGGCCATGGTCGACCAGGCGGCCGACCATCTGCGACCAGTCGGTATCGCCCCTGCCGACCGCCGCGGCCATCAGTTTCTGATGGGCCTTGCCCAGGCGCTCGGGGTACACCACGGCACCCACGATCACCGGGAAGCGCTGGGCCCGGATGTCGTAGTCGAGGTTCACCGACACCACCTTGCCCACGTTGATGCCGAGGAATTCCACCGGCGAATCCACGCGCAAGCCACGCAGCGAATGGTCAAAGCGCATGCGGATATAACGCGGCTCGCCATCGGGCGGTGCCATCGCCGTGCCCTGGTCGTTGAAGAGGTCGAAGTTGGCGTTCTCTTCAGCGGGAGTGTCATCGTGCGGGCCGTTGGGCGACTGGAAAGCCACGCCGCCGGCCAGCACCGTGGCAAGGGACTGCGTGTTGAGCTTCAGGCCATCGGCGCCGAGCGATACATCCACGCCGCTGGCGTTCCAGAAGCGTGACGACTTCGACACGTACCTGTCGTTGGGCCCATCGATGAAAACCTGCAGGCTCACGCCCTTGCCGTCTTCATCGAGCGCATGGGACACCACGTGGCCCACCTGCACGCGGCGGAAATACACCGGCGAGCCGATGTCCAGCGAGCCCAAGTCGCCGCTGTGCAGGGTGAAGCGCTTGCCGGGCTGGCCGTGCAGTACCGGTGGCGGTGTTTCCAGACCCTTGAATTCATCCTGTTCGTCGGGGGAGTCGCCGGTGTCGGCACCGATGAAGGCGCCGGAGAACAAGGTATCGACACCCGATACGCCACCGATGCCCACGCGCGGCCTGACCACCCAGAAGCGGGTGTCCTTGGTGGCGAAACTCTCGGCGTTCTTTTCCAGGTCGATTTTCACCCTCACCTGGCTGTGATCGTGGTTCAGCGCGATCTGCGTGACCTTGCCGATCACCACGTTCTTGTATTTCACCTGGGTCTTGTTGGCCTCCAGTCCCTCGGCGGTCTGGAAGGTTACCGTGATGGCCGGCCCCTGCCCCAGCCAGCCGTGCACCAGTAGCGAGACGCCGACGGCGGCCGCCACCAGCGGCACCAGCCAGATCAGCGAGATACCCACGCGGCGCTTGTGCACCACGGGTTCGGGGAGGTCGTCGCGCTCGTCGCGCGGTTGTTCAGGCTCAGTCATCGGTTTCCTTGCGATCCCAGATCAGGCGGGGGTCGAAGCTCATCGAGGCCAGCATCGTCAGCACGACGACCAGGCCGAAATAGATCACCCCAGGCTTGGGCTCCACCCGGCTCAATACCTGGAAATGCACCAGCGCCGACAACAGCGCCACCACGAAGACATCGAGCATGGACCAGTAGCCCACCAGTTCCACCAACCGGTAGAAGCGCGCGCGCTGCTTGAGCGCCCAGCGACTGTTTCGTTGGGCCGACACCAGCAGTGTGCCCAGCACCACGAATTTCGTCATCGGCACCACGATGCTGGCCACGAAGACGATGATGGCCAGATCCCACGAATCGTTGCGCCACAATTCGACCACGCCGGAAAGAATGGTGTTGTCGTCGACGTCGCCCAGGCTCACCGTACGCATGATCGGCAACAGGTTGGCCGGCAGGTACAGCACGGCCGCGGCGATCAACAGCGCCCAGGTGCGCGCCAGCGAGTTGGCCTTGCGCCGGTGCAGCGGCGCGTGGCATCGCGGACAAAGGGCGCCCGGTGGTACGTGTTCGGCGCGGCTTACCAGGCCACAGACATGACAGCCCACCACGCCCAGTTCACGGGCCGTGACCACGCCCGTCATTCGTTGTTCCCCGCGGTCTTGTGCCATAGCTGGCGGGCATCGTGGCTGGCGAAAACGGTGATCAGCAAGGTGAGCACGCCGAACGACCAGATACCCGCGCCCGGTACCACCTTGAAGTAGCTGGAGGCCTTAACCACTGCCACCAGGGTGCCCAGCATGAACACTTCGATCATGCTCCAGGGGCGCACGTAGTACAGCATCACCATGGCCTGGCGGAATCCCGGCGCACGCTCGCCACGCCGGGCGAAGGCCAGGAGCCAGCCGAAGATCAGGATCTGCGTCAGCGGGAAGAAGAACAAGGTAAGCGCCGCCAGCACCGCCACCACCTGCGACTGGTCGTTCCACATGGCGATGGCAGCACCCCACAAGGTGGTGGTGGCATTGCTGCTGCCCAGGCTCACCTGCACGATCGGCTCGACGTTGGCGATGATGAAGACGATGCCCGCGGCCACGATCAGGGCAAATTGCTTGTCCAGGCTCAGCCACTGGTGGCGATCCAGGATCGCCCCGCAACGCATGCAACGGGCCACCTCGCGACGCGCAAGGGTGCGGCGCCGGTACACCGCGTCGCAGTACTCACAGACCATCAACGGTTGCCCGGGTGCCACATGCATGTCCTTGGGTTTCCTTTCCTTTTCCCGCCTATGGTCGCAAATTAACGTGGAGACCGCGCGACGAAGGGTGCGGGAGGTTGCCTGAACCCTCCCCGGAATGGCAAGCCACTTGATATCCTTCCTCGCTTGCCCGACCTATGCGGGCATTCCACAAGCGTTTTTCGGAGTCTCCAGTGAGCCAGGCCAGCGAAAATACCTACGTCTTCGACGTTACCACGGCCAATTTCGAGGACGCCGTGATCAAGGCGTCTCTGACCACGCCCATCCTGGTGGATTTCTGGGCCAGCTGGTGCGAGCCCTGCAAGGCGCTCAGCCCACTCCTGGATAAACTGGCCGCCGAGTACAACGGCGCCTTCGCGCTGGCCAAGGTGGACGTGGACGCCGAGCAGCAGATCGCGGCCATGTTCGGCATCCGCAGCATCCCCACGGTGATGCTGGTCAAGGACGGCCAGGTACTGGACGGCTTCGCCGGGGCCCTGCCCGAAGGCCAGCTGCGGGAATTCCTCGGCCGACACCTGCAGCCGTTCGACGCCGAAGAAGGCGAGGCCCTGGAGCCGCCGGCCGCCGAGGTCGAGGCCGAAACGCCCGAAGCTGCCATCAACCGCCTGCAGCAGGCCATCGCCGCTGAACCCGACGCCGCGGGCCTGAAGCTCGACCTCGCCGTGGCCCTGATGACCGCCGGCCGCACCGAAGCCGCCGCGGCAGAACTCGACGCCCTGCCCGCCAATCTTTCGGTGGACCCCCGCGCCGTACGGCTGCGCAGTGAGCTGGAATTGTCCAAGGCCCTGGCGGGCGCGCCGTCCGCCGCGGAACTGCGCGCCCGCGTCCAGGCCAATCCCGCCGACGCCGAGGCACGCGACCAGCTGGGCGTTCGCCTGTTGCTGGAAGGCGACCCCGCCGCCGGCATGGACCAGTGGCTGGAGCTGCTCAAGACCCAGCGCGACTGGAACGACGGCGCGGCGAAGAAGCGCCTGCTGGCAGCCTTCACCACGCTAACGATTGCCGAACTCGTCGGCCGCTATCGCCGCAAGATGGCAAGCCTGTTGTTCTGATGTCGCCGGGTACTTTCAGGCGGCTGATGAACCTCTGGCCGCCCTTCCTCTTCAACAGCATCGCCGTGACCGACATCAGCGATGATTGGTCGGAAGTCCGCGTGCGCCTGCGCCTTCGTTTTTGGAACAAGAACTTCGTGCGCACGCAGTTCGGCGGCAACCTCTTCGCCATGGCCGACCCTTTCTTCATGTTGATGGGCATGCATCGTCTGGGCGACGACTACTACGTATGGGACAAAGCTGGTGAGATCGAATTCATTGCGCCGGGCAAGGAAGACGTCTACGCCCACTTCGTGATGAGCGATGAAGCGGTGGACGAGTTGCGTGCGGAGGCCGCCAGCGGGGCCAAGGTACTGCGCTGGTTCGAGGTGGACATCACCACCGCGCAAGGCGACCTGGTAGCGAAGGTGCGCAAGCAGCTTTATGTGCGGCAGAAGCCGAGGGCGCGGCCGGCGTAGGCCGTCACGCCTTGTTGCGATCGGTCTCCAGCGCACGGTTGATGCGCAGCGCCAGCAAGGTGCAGGCCACGCCCGAAAGGAGGTACACGCTGACGGCACCCAGGCCAAAGCGCATCGACAGGCTCAACGCAACCAGTGGCGCAAAAGCCGCACCGATCAGCCAGGCGAAATCGGACGTCAGGGCCGCGCCGGTATAACGGAAGCGCTTGGCGAAATTCGCCGTGACCGTCCCCGCCGCCTGACCGTAGGACAGGCCCAGGAGGGCAAAGCCGATCAACAGGAAGGCATCCTGCGCTACCCTGCCGCCGCCGAGCAGCCAGGGGGAGGCAATGGCGAACAGGCCGATCAGTACCGCCATGGCGCCGAGCATGTTGCGGCGGCCGAACCTGTCGGCGAGGACACCCGAGGCCACCGTGGCTCCGATGGCAATGAAGGCGCCGATGATCTGCACGATCAGGACGTTGTTGATCGCCTGCGAACGGTTCAGCGTGATCCAGGACAGCGGGAAGATCGTCACGATGTGGAACAGGGCGTAGCTGGCCAGGGCAGCAAAGGCACCGATGAAGAGGTTATAGCCCTGGGCATTGAGCATCTCCAGGGTACCGATCGGCTCGAGCTGGCCTTCTTCCATCAGCTGGGTGTATTCCTCGGTGACCACCAGCCGCAGGCGGGCGAACAAGGCGACCACGTTGATCGCGAAGGCGACGAAGAACGGATAGCGCCATCCCCAACCAAGGAAGTCTTCGTTCGACAGCTGCGTGTGCAGGAACAGGAACAGCGACGCAGCAATCAAGAAGCCGGTCGGCGCGCCGAGCTGGCCAAGCATCGAATACCAGCCACGGCGGGCCTTGGGCGCATTGAGCGAAAGCAGCGAAGGCAGGCCGTCCCACGATCCCCCCAGGGCGATGCCCTGCAGGAAACGCAAGGCCGAGAGAATTACGATCACGCCATAGCCATTGGAGGTGTTCGCCGGCAGGAAGGCGATGCAGACCGTGGAGGTGCCCAGCAGGAACAGCGCGGCGGTGAGTTTGGTGCCGCGGCTCCAGTGACGCTGGATCGCCATGAACAAGGTGGTGCCGATCGGGCGTGCGATGAATGCGAACGAGAAGATGGCGAAGGCCAGCAGGACACCGTCGACCCGGCTCAAGAACGGGAAGAACACCGCCGGGAATACCAGGACCGACGCGATGCCATAGGTAAAGAAGTCGAAATATTCCGAGGCCCGGCCGATGACCACCCCCACGGCAATCTCGCCGGGGGCCACGGCAGCATGGCTTGTCTGGTGCTGGCGGCGGACGTCGTTTTCCGCGCCTTCGGCACCGTGATGAACTTGTGAAATGCTCGACATCGTGTTCGCCCGGTAGGGGGAGGTGTTGTTTAAAGCATAACCAAGGATGGACCCGAAGACGCGTTAATGCCATGGGACAAAGTGTCCTATCGCCCCGGGCGGCGGATTGGCGTAACTTTTACCGGTCCCAAGGGTATCCACCTCCACCATGCGAATGTTCATGAAGACGTTGCGCGGCTTGCCGGTCGTCGCCCTTGCCCTGCTTTTGTCAGGCTGCGATGCCGTGTTATTCAGCCCTGCCGGCGATGTCGCCCGGCAGCAGCGCGACCTGATCATCGTTTCCGTCGTACTGATGCTCATCATCATCATCCCGGTGATCGTGATGACCTTCGTTTTCGCCTGGAAGTACCGCGAATCGAACAAGGCCGCGCACCACGAGTACGACCCGGAGTGGAACCACTCCACGGTGCTGGAACTGCTGATCTGGGCGGCTCCGCTGCTGATCATCATTGCGTTGGGCGCGGTCACCTGGACCAGCACCCACAAGCTCGATCCGTACCGGCCGCTGGAGCGCGTCGACCACGTCCGCGCGGTGGCGCCCGATACCAAACCGCTGGTGGTTGAAGTGGTCGCGCTCGACTGGAAATGGCTGTTCTTCTATCCGGAACAGGGCATCGCCACGGTCAACGAGATGGCCGCCCCCGTGGATCGGCCGATCGAATTCCACATCACGGCGTCCACGGTGATGAATGCCTTCTTTGTGCCATCCATGGCCGGCATGATTTATGCCATGCCAGGCATGGAGACCAAGCTCCACGGCGTCATGAACAAAACCGGCAATTTCGAAGGCATCTCGGCCAACTACAGCGGCGCGGGCTTCTCCGACATGCGCTTCGTGCTGCATAGCCTGTCCGACGCGGATTTCGATGCCTGGGTGGCCAAGGCAAAAGCCGATGGCGGCCACCTCGCCCGCGAGGACTATCTCAAGCTCGAAAAGCCCAGCGAGAAAGAACCTGTCCGCTATTACCGCACGGTAGATCCTGGCCTTTACAACGCCATCCTCAACCAGTGCGTCGCGGCAGGCCAGATGTGCATGAGCGACATGGCAAAACACGACCAGCACGATGACCACGGTATGGCTGGCATGGCACCTGCCGGGCACCCGCACGACTAGCGGCAGCCTCTTTCGATTCAAGCCTTAGCGAGTCCGGTAATGAACATGCCCGATGCAGAAAAACTTATCTTCGGACGCCTCACCCTCGAGGCGATTCCGTACCATGAGCCGATCCTGATCGCCACCTTCGCCGGCGTGGCCGTCATTGGCGCCGTGCTGCTGGGCCTTATTACCAAGTACAAGCTCTGGGGCTACCTCTGGAGGGAATGGTTCACCAGCATCGATCACAAGAAGATCGGCATCATGTACATGGTGTTCGGCGTGGTCATGCTGCTGCGTGGCTTCGCCGACGCACTGATGATGCGCGCCCAGCAGGCCATGGCCTTCAACGGCGAGCCAGGCTTCCTGCCACCGCATCACTACGACCAGATCTTCACTGCCCACGGCGTGATCATGATCTTCTTCGTGGCGATGCCGCTGGTCACGGGCCTGATGAACTTCGTGATGCCACTTCAGATCGGCGCGCGTGACGTTGCCTTCCCGTTCCTCAACAACTTCAGTTTCTGGATGACGGTCGCCGGCGGCGTGCTGGTGATGGTCTCGCTGTTCATCGGTGAGTTCGCCAAGACCGGCTGGCTGGCGTATCCACCTCTTTCGGGGCTGGAGGCCAGTCCAGATGTCGGGGTGGACTACTACATATGGTCGCTCCAGGTGGCGGGCGTCGGAACCACGCTCTCGGGCATCAACCTGATCGCCACCAT
>Ga0193716_1000869_pt1 | contig 18035 bp, 22 predicted proteins | sample U2c1metaG_FD_145901 | JGI IMG/M metagenome (GOLD analysis project Ga0193716, IMG submission 145901) | Soil microbial communities from a riparian zone of the East river system, Colorado, United States - U2c1 | ecosystem: Environmental > Terrestrial > Soil > Riparian zone | place: USA: East River...
CTTTACCGATCGCCCGCGCGAGGTCTTTCGCCATTTGGTGGAGGCTTTCCTGGCCTCGGGCGAGCCGGTGGGCTCGCGCACCCTGTCCCAGCGCCTGCCTGTGGCCCTGTCCCCGGCCTCGATCCGCAACGTGATGGCGGACCTGGAATCCATGGGCCTGCTCTATGCCCCGCACACCAGCGCCGGCCGCGCCCCCACCGAAAAGGGCCTGCGCCTGTTCGTGGACGGCTTGCTCGAAATCGGCGAATTGGCCCCCGACGAACGGGTCGCCATCGAGGCGCGGATGTCGGGCAGCGGCCAGCGCATCGAGGACATGCTGACCCAGGCCACCCAGTCCCTGGCGGGCCTGTCGCGCTGCGCCGGGCTGATGATCACCACCAAGCAGGATTCCGCTCTCAAGCATGTGGAGTTCGTGGCGGTGGCGCCGGGCAAGGCGCTGGTCATCATGGTCAGCGAGGACGGCCAGGTGGAAAACCGCGTCATCGACACACCCCTCGGTCTGCCGGTTTCGGCCCTGTCGGAAGCGGGCAATTACCTGGGCGCACGGCTGCGCGGCCGCACCATCGACACCGCCCGCGCCGAAGTCCTGGCCGAGTTGGACGGCGAAAAGCTGGAACTGGACGCGCTGACCGCCAAGGTGGTGGCGGCGGGCCTGGCCACCCTGGCGGGGCCGGAGAAAGTGCTGATCGTGCGGGGCACCTCGCACCTTCTGGACGACGCCCGGGCGCGGGAGGATATCGAGCGCATCCGCACGCTTTTCGATGACATCGAGCGCAAGGCCGACCTGATCCGCCTGCTGGAACTGGCCAAGGAGGGCGCCGGGGTGCGGATTTTCATCGGCTCGGAGAACCGGCTGTTCTCCCTGTCCGGTTCCTCGATTGTGGCGGCGCCCTATGCCAATGCCCAAGGCAAGATCGTGGGCGTGATCGGGGTTTTGGGTCCCACGCGGCTGAATTACGGCCGCATCATCCCAATGGTGGACCATACCGCCAAAGTCATTGGACGACTGCTCGCTTAAGGTTTAAGGACGCGCCCCAAGGAAAAGATGATGACTGAAGAACAGACCCAGCTGCCCGACTCCGAAAATCCGCACGCCGCCGAATTCGCCGTGCTGGAGGCCCTGAGAGCCGAGATTGAAGTCCTCAAGGACCAGCGCCTGCGCGCCCTGGCCGAGGTGGAGAATGTCCGCCGCCGCGCCGAACGGGAAAAGACCGAGGCCAGCGTTTACGCGATGACCAAGTTCGCCCGCGACATGCTGGGCATCGCCGACAATTTCGCCCGTGCCTTGGCTGCCGCGCCGGTAGCAGTGCGCGAGGCCGCCGATCCGCAGATTGCGGCGGTGCTGGACGGCGTGGAAGCCACCGATCGCCAGCTGCTGCAAACCCTGGAACGCTATGGCGTGAAGGCGGTGGACACCAGCGACGGCAAGTTCGATCCCAACCTGCACCAGGCCATCGCTGAAGTGCCGGCGGCGGGCAAGCCGGCGGGCTCGATCGTGGACGTGATGCAGACCGGCTTCATGATCGGCGAGCGACTGTTGCGCCCCGCCATGGTCACGGTTGCAAAAAAAGACCTGCCTGCCAGTGCGGCCAGCGTGGATACTAAGATCTAAAAGGGGCATCCAATGTCTGACTTGAAGATCGTCGTCACCGGCGCCTCTGGCCGCATGGGCCGCACCTTGATCCGCGAGATCGCGCAAGGCTCGGGCATGGAGCTGTGCGGCGCGCTGGAGATGGAAGGCCATCCCAATCTGGGTCTGGACAGCGGCACCCTGGCCGGCATGCAGCCCAATGGCATCAAGCTGACCGCCGATCCGCTGACCTTGCTGGCCCACGCCCAGGCGGTGGTGGATTTCACCACCCCCATGGTCTCCACCATGCTGGCGGATCTGGCGGCACAGGCGCGCATTGTCCATGTCATCGGCACCACCGGCTTCGACGAAAAGGCCGAGGCGCGGATCAACGCCGCCGCCCGTCATGCCGTGATCGTGAAATCCGGCAATATGAGCATGGGCGTCAATCTGCTGGCGGCGCTGGCCGAACGCGCCGCCCGCTCGCTGCCCGACTACGACATCGAGGTGCTGGAAATGCATCACCGCAACAAGGTGGATGCGCCGTCCGGCACCGCCCTGCTGCTGGGCCAGGCCGCCGCCAGGGGCCGCGACGTTGCGCTGGAGAAAAACTGGGTCAAGACGCGCGACGGCCACAATCTGGGCCCGCGCACCGACGGCAGCATCGGCTTCGCCACGTTGCGCGGCGGCACGGTGGTGGGCGAGCATTCGGTGATCTTCGCCGGCACCGGCGAACGCATCACCCTGACCCATTCGGCCGAAGACCGTTCGATCTTCGCGCATGGCGCATTGACCGCGGCGCGCTGGGGCCATGGCAAAAAACCCGGTCTCTACGCCATGACGGACGTGCTGGGTCTGTGAAGAAGTTCAGCGCTGCGGAAGCCGAAGAGTTTTTCGCGCGGCTGAAGAAGCTTGATCCTGATCCCAAGACCGAACTGCGCTATGTGAATCCCTACACCTTGCTGGTGGCTGTGGCGCTGTCGGCCCAGGCAACCGACAAGGGTGTGAACAAGGCGACGGAAGCCTTGTTCAAAAAAGTGAAGACGCCCGAGGCCATGCTGGCGCTGGGCGAGAAGGGCCTGACCGAATACATCAAGACCATCGGGCTTTATCGCGGCAAGGCGAAGAATGCGATCGCGGCGGCGAAAATCCTGGTCGAGAAGCATGGCGGCCAAGTGCCCAGAGATCGCGCCGCGCTGGAAGAATTGCCCGGTGTGGGGCGTAAGACCGCCAACGTGGTTTTGAATGTCGCCTTTGGTGAGCCCACCATTGCGGTGGACACCCATATCTTCCGCGTCTCCAACCGCACCAACCTGGCGCCGGGCAAGAATGTGCTAGAAGTGGAACTGGGGCTCGAGAAGATCGTGCCCGATCACTACAAGAGCCATGCCCACCACTGGCTGATCCTGCACGGGCGCTACACCTGCGTGGCGAGGAAGCCTCTGTGCCCCACCTGTGTGGTGCGCGATCTTTGCCGCTTCAAGGACAAGACAAAAGAATTGCCGGCGGAAAAGCCGAAGACGATTACGAAGTCTTCGCGGGCGAAGCGCGCAGCGCGGTAAGGCAGGCGCTGTCGGCGGCGCTCTGCACGCCATGCGGCAGGGTCTCGACATGGCGTACCGCCAGCGGCGCGCCATAGAGAAAGAAGAAGGCACGGCAGGCCGCACCGTCATAGCGCCACATCTCGGTTGCCCCATCGCGGCGGACAAAGGCGGGACGGCCGAACGCCGCCTGCAGGCCGGGACCCTGCATGTTGAGATACAGGCTGGGTTCGCCGCGCGGCGGCGCAGGCGGAATGACCGCGCTGGCCTGCACGGAGGCCTGCGGCGCCTTGGCGGCGCAGCCCGCGGCCAGCAAGGCAAGGATTAGGCAGGAGACGCGGCGGATCATCGCCCGCTTCTGCACCAGCCGCGCCCGCCTCACAAGTACATATTCCGGCCCCCTCTGCCTTCGCTGCGCAAGCGCAGCTTCGGCATCTCCCCCGCCAGGCGCTCCGCGCCACGGGGGAGAGCTTGCGCAAAGCCGCATCCCCCGTGTAAGCGGGGTTTTCAACAGCGGGGATCGCATGACGCAGCAATATGATGTCGCCAGCCTGGGCAATGCCATCGTGGATATCATTGCCTCGGTGGATGACCGTTTCCTGCTGACCCATCACATCTCCAAGGGCACCATGACCCTGATCGATGAGTTTCGCGCCAAGGAGCTTTTGAAGGCGCTGACCGACAACCAGCAGACCATGAGCAGCCTGCACGAAGTGGCGGGCGGTTCGGCCGCCAACACCATGGCGGGGCTGGCGTCGCTGGGCGGCAACGGACTGTTCCTGGGCAAGGTCTCCGACGACCGGCTGGGCAAGGTGTTCGGCGATTCCATGGCCGCGACCGGGGTGACGTTTCACAATGGCAGCAGCAAGACCAGCGCCTCCACCGCCTCGTCCATGATCGCGGTGACGCCGGACGGCCAGCGCAGCATGAACACTTTCCTGGGCGCCTGCCGCGAAATGGTGCCGGACGATGTCGACGAGACCCAGGTCGCGGCCGCGCGCCTGCTCTATATCGAGGGCTATCTGTGGGACGAAGAGACCGCCAAGCAGGCCTCGCGCAAGGCCATCGCCGCGGTGAAGGGCGCCGGCGGCCGCGTGGCGCTATCGCTGTCCGATCCTTTCTGTGTCGGCCGCTTCCGCAACGAATTCCTGGCGCTGCTGGACAAGGATGTCAGCATCCTGTTCGCCAATGAAGACGAGGCCAAGGCGCTGTTCGAGGCCGAGAGTTTTGACGGCGTGATCGAAGGCGCGAAGAAGTGGGGCGGCATTGCCGCGCTGACGCGCTCGGCCAAGGGCTGCGTCATTGTCGAAGAGGGCATGGTGCATGAAGTGCCGGCTGCACCGGTATCGCGCGTCATCGACACCACCGGCGCCGGCGATCAGTTCGCTGCCGGATTTCTCTATGGCATGACCCATGGCAAGGGGCTGGCGGATTGCGGCCGCTTGGGTGCACTGGCGGCGGCGGAAGTCATCTCCCATTACGGTGCGCGGCCGGAGACGTCGCTGAAGGATCTCGCGATCAAGGCCGGGCTGATTTAATCACCGAGTACGTGCAACGTCACTTCGCGCCGGTGTGGCGCGTCGCGGTGCTCGAAGACGTAAATCCCCTGCCAGGTGCCCAGCGCCAGCTTTCCCTTATGAAGCGGAATGCCGATGGAGGTCTGCGTCAGCGCCGCGCGGATATGCGAGGGCATGTCGTCCGGCCCTTCGGCGGTGTGGCGGAAGGTCATGCCCTTGGTCGCCAGCTGGGCGAAGAAATCGCGCAAATCCTTGCACACATCGGGATCGGCATTTTCCTGGATCAGCAGCGAGGCCGAGGTGTGGCGGATGAAGCAGGTAAGCAAGCCGTCTTCGATCTTCGCACCGCGCACAAATTCCTTCACCGCATCGGTGCATTCGTAAAGCCCGGAGCCCCGTGTCGGTACGGTCAGAGTGTGGAAAGCCTGTCTCATCGGTTCTTGCGCAAATAGACATAGAGCGCGCCACCGCCGCCATGGCGGGCATGGGCGGGCCCGCTGCTGGCAACCAATCCGGCCAGCCCGGGTTCCTTCAGCCAGCGCGGCACCATCTGTTTGAGCACGCCATGGGGCGACATCATCCAGGGCGCATTCTCGTCGCTCTTGGGATTGCCCTTGCCGGTGATCACCAGCACCAGCCGAAATCCCCGCGCATGCGCGGTGGCCAGCCAGGCGAACAGGGTGCGGTGGGCGGCTTCCTGCGTCAGGCCGTGCAGGTCAATGCGGGCATCGGGCTCGATCGTGCCGCGGCGAAGCCGGTCCTGCGTGGCGCCGTTGATGCCGCTGGGCGCGCCGCTGGCGCTCTTTTTCTTCACAGGCGGTTTTGGGGCAGCCGCCTTGATCGGGCGGCCTTCCTTGAAGGTCTGCTCGAACAGCGTGCGTTCCTCGTCGCTGGTGGTGCGGCGCTTCATGGCGGATAGATATGCCCCTCGCCGATTTTCGCCGCCAGCAGGTTGGGCAATAGCACATAGAGACGCCCCGGCGCCTTCATGGCCCCTGCGCGTGCTTCCGCCTGCGGCCCAAAGCCGAAGAACATGTCGCCCCGCACCGGTCCGCGGATGGCGCCGCCGATATCCTGCGCCACCATCACCGCGCGCACCGGATCGGGACCATCGGCCGCGACGTAAAAGGGCGCGCCCAGGGCATGGACGCGCTGGTCTACCGCCAGGCTGGCCAGCGGCGTCAGGTTGGCGCCCAGCGAGCCGGCGCTGCCCAGCGCGACATCGCCGACGGGCATTTCCTTGAAGAAGATATAGCTGCGGTCGGTTTCCATCACCGCAGCCGCGCGATCCGGATGGGCCAGCAGCCAGGCACGGATGGTTTGCAGCGACACGCTCTCGCGCGTCAGCGATCCTTCCGCGATCAGGGTGCGGCCGATGGCGGTATAGGGCTGGCCGTTTTCGCCGGCATAGGCGATGCGCGCACTGCTGCCGTCATCGAATACCACCCGGCCCGATCCCTGGATCTGGAGGAAGAAAAAGGCGATGGCATCGTCGGTGTAGAACAGGACAGGCGCACCGGCGCCCTTGGCATTGATCTGGGCCCGGTCGGCATAGGGCGTCAGCGCATGGCCCATCACTTTGCCGGAGATGTGTTCGCCCTTGAGCTTGGGATTGAACAGACCTAGATCGGCCCGCACCAGATCAGGCGGCAGGGCATAGACCGGCGTCTGATAGGCGCCGCGCCGGGTGCGGCTGCCGCGGATTTCCGGTTCATAATAGCCGGTGAACAATCCGTCTCCGCCGCCCACCGCAAAGGGCGTGAAATCTTTCTCGAAGAAAGCCCGCGCATCGCCTTTTGCATCCTGGCAGGCGGCGCGCCAGTCCCCCACGGTTCCGGCATAACCCATGCCGCCAATCGGTGCGGTATCGGGCTTGCTCATCAACACGGCGCAGCTGCGCTGGAACGAGGCCAGCGCCGCATCCGCATGGGCGCTGTTCCAATCGGGCAAATTCGCAAAGGGGACATGCGCAAGACTGAGGCCGCCGGTCGATGCGGGTGGCGGGCTGGTGCAGCCAGTCAATGCGGCGACCAGCACGGCCAGAAAAAACCGCGGCTTCATTCGGGCAGGTCGGCGGTGGTCGCCACCAAGGTCCAGTTGGGATCGGCGGAATCCAGGATGCGTTCAAAGGTCCACACGTCGACGATCGTGCCGCTGGCGAATTCGGCATTGAAGGAAAGTGTGATTTCCGCAATTCGCCCGTGCAGGCTTGCGCCCACGATGCGCGCATCATGCAGCTTCACAAAAGGCGATGCCGGCGCGGTGCGCGCCGTGATCCCGGCGTCAAAGGCGGCGAAGACATCGGGCGCCAGCAGGGGGCGCAGAACCTCGCGGTCGCCGCCGGCAAAAGCCGTGACGATCCGCTCATAGGCCTGGCGGGCGCCGGCGAGAAACTTGGGCGTGTCGAAATTGCGGTCGGCCAGCTGGATGTCCAGCAGCCCGCCGGACGACGGCGCGGGCACCGGCGCCTGCTGGAGGGCAGTGCCGGCCTGCGGCGCAGGCGCGACCTGCGGCGGAGGCTCGTGCCCGGTGCGCCGCCCCAGCACGGTGTAGAGGCGAAAACAGATGATGCCCGCGAACATGGCGGCGACCAAAAGACCCAGTGTCTGCGAATCCGGCATGAGGAACCTATCGAAAATGGCCGACCCGCCCAGTCGGGGGCGACCCTAGCCCCCGCAAACCGGCCTGAAAAGCGCCTTTTGCTGTCCTTCGCCAGGCCTCCGCCCGCGGGCTTCGCTTGTCAGGGCTGCGCGATCCATGGTAGCGCCCGTCTCCCAAATTTATGGCCGCATTCCTAGTGAAAGATCGAGCATGAGCAGCGAAGGAACCCCCGCACCCGCCAAGCCGGGCGTGCCCAACCTCCAGGTGGTGGGCCAGTACATCAAGGACCTGTCCTTCGAAAATCCCGGCGCCACCGCCAATATCGTGGACCGGCCGCAGATCGAACTGGCCGTGGACCTCAACGCCGCGCGCGTCGCCGAACAGGACATGTTCGAAGTCGAGCTGAAAATCCGCGTCGACGCCAAGAATGACGGCAAGGCTTTGTTCCTGCTGGAAGTCGCCTATGCCGGCGTGTTCCGCCTGACCAATGTGCCCGACGTCGCCACCCAGCAGATGATCCTGTTGATCCAGGCGCCGCACATGCTGTTTCCCTTCGTGCGCCGCATCGTGTCGGACGTGGTGCGCGACGGCGGCATGCCGCCCCTGATGATCGAGCCGATCGACTTCATGGCGCTGTATCAGGGCCGCGTCGCCCAGGCCGCCGGGCAGGCGCCCCAGGGTACGGCCTAGTTATTCCAGAACGACTTGTCGCCTAACTCCTTGGCGACAAAGGCGGCGTGGATTTCGATCTCCACTGCGGTGATCAGGGGCGCGAGTTTCTCGGGCCGCTGGCGGGCTGCGCGCACCATATCCATCGTTTGCGCGGCGGCGATTTCAATCGGCGCCAGCATCAGGCCCTTTTGGCGGCCACCGATCAGTTCCAGATAGACTTCCGCCGTCAGCTGGGCGTCCAGCAGCGCGCCATGCTTGCTGCGGGCCGACAGGTCGACGCCGAACCGCTTGCACAATTCGTCCAGCGAATAGCGCGCGCCCGGAAACTTGCGCTTGGCGATTTCGATCGTGTCCACGGCGCGGGCCAGCGGGATGGGGCCTCGACCCACGCGCTTGAGCTCGGCATTGATGAACTTGATGTCGAAGCTGGCATTGTGGATCACCAGTTGGGCATCGCCGAGGAATTCCAGGAATTCTTCCACCACATGGGCGAACAGCGCCTTGTCGGCGAGGAATTCCGCCGACAGGCCGTGCACCCGCTGGGATTCGATGGGAACGTCGCGTTCCGGATTCAAATAGAATTGGAGGGTGCGGCCGGTGGGAAAATGGTCCACCAGTTCGACACAACCAATTTCGACGACGCGGTGGCCATCGCTGGGCTCAAACCCGGTGGTTTCGGTATCGAAGACGATCTCACGCACTGATCTTGTTCCGGATGTCGGCCAGAATCATTTTCACCTGTTCGCGGGCATGATCCAAGCCCTTGTCGGTGATCACCACATAATGGGCCTGTGCACGCTTTTCCATGTCACTCAATTGGCGGCCTTTCAGGGCGGCGAATTTTTCCTCGCTCATGCCGGAGCGGGCCATCACGCGCTGGCGCTGGACATGGTCCGGCGCGCTGGCCACCACCACCGCATCCACCGCCACACCGGTTTCCAGCAGCAGGGGAATATCCAGCAACACGATGGGAGCGTCGGCTTTATTGAGAAATTCCGCCCTTTGGTCGGCCACCAGCGGGTGCATCAGGCCTTCCAGCCGCGCCAGTGCCGCCGGATCGCCGGTCACCGCCCGAGACAGCGCAGCCCGGTCCACAACCCCGCGCCTGGTCGTGCCGGGAAAGGCCGCCTCGATCATCGCGGCTGCGCCACCGGCATAGAGATCATGAATCGCGGCATCGGCGTCGAACACCGGAATGCCTTCGCCGGCGAACAATCTTGCGGTTTCGCTTTTGCCCATGCCGATCGAGCCCGTCAGGCCGATCACAAAGGGTTTACTGTCGTTCACGCAGCACCCGTTCCAGTTCGGCGCGCAGGCCGGGGGTGACCTCGGGCCGCTTGCCGAAAAAAGCTTCAAACGACGGCACCGCTTGGTGCATCAGCATGCCCAGGCCGTCAATGGTCTTATGGCCACGGGCAGCGGCATCTTTCAGCAACTGCGTCTGCAGCGGGTTGTAGACGATGTCGCAAACCGCGGCGGTCTTGTTCAGCGCCGAAAGATCCAGCTCCAGCGGCGCGTTGCCCGCCATACCGGCGCTGGTGGAGTTGAGCAGCAGCGCGGCATCGCCCGCGAAGGCCTCCCAATCCTGGAGCGCGCCGGGCGCGAGCCTCGCTTTCACATTTGGCTGCAACGCCTGCGCCAGTGCTTGCGCCCTCGCAATGTTGCGGTTCAGGATATGAATTGTGGAGACACCCAGTTGCGCCAAAGCCAGAACGGTGCCGCGCGCCGCGCCCCCCGCCCCCAGCAGGACCACACTTTTTCCAGCCAGCGAAACGCCGGCCTTCAGGCTTTCGACCAGACCAAAGGTATCGGTGTTGTCGGCCTCTATTCCCTCGGCGCGAAAAACCAACAGGTTGGCCGCGCCGGCTTCAATCGCTGCGTGGCCCCTGTTCTGCGCCAGCGCGAAGGCCGCCTCCTTGTTCGGCACCGTGATATTGACGCCCGTGAATCCGTCTTTGCGAAGCCGGTCGATAACGGCAGCGAACTCTTCCGGCTTTGCGGCGATCTTCTCGTACGAGCCGTCGATGCCGTGTTCTTTCAGCCAATAGCCATGCAGCACCGGCGACAGCGAATGGGTAACCGGCCAGCCGACGACTCCTGCCTTGCGCGTCATGACGCCAGCAAACCTTCCTTGCGCAGCTGGGCCAGGACCGGCAGCAACGGCAGGCCCAGCACCGAGAAATAATCGCCGTCCACTCTATCGAAAAGCTGCGCCCCGCGCCCCTCATAATGATAGCAGCCCACCGAGGAGAGGATCGCGGTGCCCTCTTGGGCAAGATAATCATCCAGGAATTGCGGGCTTAAATCGCGCATGGTCATCTGGCATGGGCTGGCATGCGTCCACAGCAAGGCGCCGTCCTTCGCCAGCGCCGCCGCAGAGACCAGCAGATGGGTGCGGCCCGACAATCGCGCCAGCAGCGCGCGCGCCGCATCCAGCGTGGCGCATTTGCTCAAATATTCGCTGTCAAAACCGATGACGCTGTCGCCGCCCAACACGATAGTTCCGGGATGGCGGCGCGATACCGCCGCGGCCTTTTGCTGCGCCAGTTCCGATGCCACCTGCACCGCATCCGCGCCCCGCGCGCGCAAACCTGCCATCAATGCGTCCTCATCCAGGTCGGCAGGATCGGCGATGAAGGCGATGCCGGCGGCGGTCAGCAACGCCTTGCGACTGGCGCTGCCCGAAGCCAGGACCAGGCTCACGCCGTGCCTTCCTTGCGGTCGGCCAGCAGATTCATCACCGAGGCCGCGGTCTCTTCGATCGAGCGGCGCGAGACGTCGATCATCGGCCACTCCTGGTTCTCGAACAGCTTGCGGGTCGCCGCGATCTCGGCGCGCACCGAATCCAGCTCGACATAGGTGCTGTCGCGGTTCTCGCCCATGCTGGTCAACCGGTTGCGCCGCACCTGCACCAACCGGTCGGGCGAGACCCACAGCCCCACGATCAGCGGGTTGCGAGCAGCCAGCAGCTGGGGCGGCGGCGGCATGCGCGGCACCAGGGGCACATTGGCGGCACGGATGCCGCGGATGGCAAGATAGACGCAGGTCGGCGTCTTGGAGGTGCGGCTGGCGCCGGTGAGAATGACTTCCGCGCCGTCGATGGAATCCAGCGACTGGCCATCGTCATGGGCGATGGTGAAATTCAGCGCCTCGATGCGGTCGAGATAGCGGGCGTCCACTTCATGCTGGCGGCCGACCTTGTGGGTTTCCGCCGCCCCCAGGAACTGACGCAGCGCCGTCACCGGGCCTTCCAGCACGTCGATGCAGCGCACGTGGATGTCGCCGCAGCGCGCCATCAGCTTGTCGCGCAGCCCTTGATTGGCCAAAGTGAAGAAGACGATGCCGGGCATGATGGCGATATGATCCAGGGCACGGGTCAGCTGCGCCTCCGCCCGCACCAGGGCGTAGGGATGGACCATGACATCCACATTTTCGAACTGGGCCAGCGCCGCATTGGCCATGGCATTGAGGGTTTCGCCGGTGGAATCCGAGACCAGATGGACGTGAAATTTATGATCCACAGAAGTTATCCAAGATTTGGCCAGACCTGTGTGCAGGCTGGGGTTAAGGCCGGAACTGAACACAGGCTCCTAGCCGGGAAATGGAAAATTGTGCAAGGCGGTATGGTTTGGGGACGCTTGCCTCAATCACCAACATACCATGCCGTCCTGCGCCGCACTGCCGCAATACGTCCAAGTGCTTGAGTCCATGCGCGCCTTCGCTTAATCCAAACCTGTCTGCACAGTTTGCCCCACAGCTCACAGGCCTAACATCAACTACATCATCTTAGAATCTTAGGAGTCTTGTTTTGAAGAGTGTTCGGAAAGTTGTGCGCGTGCTGGAAGGAGGCTCGGAAAAGGTGCCCCCGGTCTGGATGATGCGCCAGGCCGGACGCTATCTGCCGGAATATAAAAAGTTGCGGGCCGAAGCGGGTTCCTTCTGGGCGATGGCGCTGACACCCAAGTATGCCGCCGAAGTGACCCTGCAGCCGATCCGCCGTTTTGGCTTTGATGCGGCCATCCTGTTTTCCGACATCCTGACGGTGCCCGAGGCCTTGGGCCAGAAAGTGACGTTCACCGAAGGCGAAGGACCCAGTCTTGCACCCGTGACCTCGGCCAAGGGGTTCAATGAAAATCGCGAAGAATGGGCGAGCTATTTTGAGCCGGTCTACGAGGCGTTGCGGCTGACCCGGGCGGGGCTACCCCCGGAGACCACCTTGCTGGGCTTTGCGGGCGCGCCCTGGACCCTGGCGACCTATCTGGCGGCGGGTGCAGGCGGCGACGAACAGAAGGCTGCCAAGTTGTGGGCCTACCGTGATCCCCAGGGCTTTGGATATCTTCTGGATATCTTGGGCGAGTGCGTCGCCTTCCACCTGATCCGTCAGATCGATGCCGGCGCCGATGCGGTGCAGATCTTCGACAGTTGGGCCAGCGGATTGCCAGTGGCGCTGTTTGAACGGGTGGTGATCAATCCGACTCGGAAGATTGTCGCCGCGGTGCGGGCGGCGAGGCCGGGCGCCAGGATCATCGGTTTCCCCCGCGCCGCGACCCTGGCGGGCTATGAAATCTATGTGCAGGCCACCGGGGTGGATGGTGTGTCGCTGGACACGGCTGCCCCCATGCGCTGGGCGGCGGAGAATCTGGGCTGCGCCCTGCAAGGCAATCTGGATCCCATCGCCTTGATCGCCGGTGGGGCAAGTCTCGACCAGGCGGTGGACGACATCCTGGAGGCGACTGCCGGCAAGCCGCATATTTTCAACCTAGGGCATGGCATTCTGCCCGAGACGCCGATTGCCCATGTCGAACAAATGCTGAAGCGCATTCGCGGATGAAACTTGCTGTCGTCCTGTTCAATCTGGGCGGGCCCGACAGCCCGGAAGCGGTCGAGCCGTTCTTGCGCAATCTGTTTTCCGATCCCGCCATCATCTCGCTGCCGACGATCTTTCGCCTGCCGTTGGCGCGGTTCATCGCCCGGCGCCGCGCCCCGGTGGCGCGCGCGATCTATGCCCATATCGGCGGACGCTCGCCCATTTTCGAGGAAACCCGCAAACAGGCCGATGCCCTGCAAGCCGTGCTGTCGAGCGACGGCGTAGAGGCGAAGGCCTTTATCGCCATGCGCTGCTGGCACCCTTTCAGCGATGGCGCGGCGCAGGCCGTGAAGGCGTTTGGCCCTGATAAAATCGTGCTTTTGCCGCTGTATCCGCAATATTCCACCTCCACCACCGCCTCGTCGCTCAAGGACTGGGCGCGGGCCGCGAAGAAGGCCGGGCTGGCGACGCCGACCTCGCGGGTCTGCTGCTATCCTTGGGAGCCGGGCTTTGCCACTGCCGCGGCGGCGAAGATTCGCAGCGCCATGGAAGGCGCATCAGACACGCTTTCCTGGCGGCTGCTGCTGTCGGCGCATGGCCTGCCCAAGCGCACCATCGCCAAGGGCGATCCCTATCAATGGCAGGTCGAACGCAGCGCGGATGCTATCGTCAGGGCGCTGGATATGCCGGGCCTTGAGCCGGCGGTCTGTTATCAAAGCCGGGTGGGGCCACTGGAATGGATCGGCCCTGCCACCGATGCCGAGATCCGGCGCGCGGGCGCCGACGGCAAGGGCGTGATCGTGGCGCCGATCGCTTTCGTCAGTGAACATTCCGAAACCCTGGTGGAGCTGGATATCGAGTATCGCAAGCTGGCGGTGGAAGCCGGCGTGCCGGACTATCGCCGCGCCGCCACGGTGGGGGCGGATCCCGATTTCGTGAATGGCTTGGCGGGTCTTGTGCGCCAGGCGGCGGAAGGCAAGACTGTCACCTGCGGCGACGGGCGCATCTGTCCCGCTGACCAGAAACGTTGTGGTTACGGAGGAACTTGAATGGACGCGCTGCGCAACGAACTGTCCAATTATATTCCCTGGATTCTGGCGTTTCACCTCATCGCGGTGATCGCCTGGATGTCGGCCATGCTCTATCTGCCGCGCCTGTTCGTCTATCACACCGAGACGGCCGTCGGCTCGGAATCCAGCGAGCGCTTCAAGGTGATGGAGCGGCGCCTGCTCAAGGCCATCATGAATCCCGCCATGATCGCGGTGTGGATCCTGGGGCCGCTGCTGGCCTGGTTGACTGGTGCCTATCTCGACACCTGGATGCAGATCAAGTTCGTGCTGGTCATCATCATGAGCGCGCTGCACGGACTGTTCGTGCGCTGCTGGCGCGATTTCGCCAACGATCGCAACACACGTTCCGCGCGTTTCTACCGGATCGCCAATGAGGTGCCGGCGCTGCTGATGGTGCTGATTGTGATCCTTGTTAAGGTCCAGCCGTTCGGGGATTAGAGCCGCAGTTGCGGCATGAACGGCTTGAAACATTAATTGCATCCGGCCCTGGCGGGGGATATTTGCAAGCCCCGAAAATCACGCTATAACCGGGCTCGTCTGATTGATCCACGTAACCCAAGGGGTTGCGGACCGGGGCGGCCGAAAGCCAACCGGTAAAGGATCGAAACCAACCTCTTTCGATGATCGGTTCCGGGGCAAGCGCTCTTCCGTGCATCGAAGCCCAATCCCCTATTTCAATTCCAGGTATCCCCATGACTGTTCAAGACGGCCTGCAGGCGATGAAATTGCAGGACCTTAAGAATAAAAAACCCGCCGATTTGCTGGCTTTTGCCGAGGAACTCGAGATCGAGAATGCCTCGTCCATGCGCAAGCAGGACATGCTGTTTGCCATCCTCAAGGAACTGGCTGAGCGCGAAGTCGAGATCACCGGCACCGGCGTGGTGGAAATCCTGCAGGACGGCTTCGGCTTCCTGCGCTCACCGGAATCCAACTACCTGCCCGGCCCCGACGATATTTATGTTTCCCCGTCCCAGATCCGCCGCTTCGGTTTGCGCACCGGCGATACCGCCGAAGGCCCGATCCGCGCCCCCAAGGAAGGCGAACGCTATTTCGCGCTGCTGAAGGTCACCACGATCAACTTTGAAGATCCCGAGCAGATCAAGCACAAGGTCCATTTCGACAATCTGACGCCGCTCTATCCCACGCGCTGGCTGAAGATGGAGCTGGACGACCCGACCATCAAAGACAAGACCGGCCGGGTGATCGACATCGTGGCGCCGCAGGGCATGGGCCAGCGCGCCCTGATCACCGCGCCGCCGCGCACCGGCAAGACGGTGATCCTGCAGAACATCGCCAAGGCGATCGCCGCCAATCATCCCGACGCTTTCCTGATCGTTCTGCTGATCGACGAACGCCCCGAAGAAGTCACCGACATGCAGCGCACCGTGGTGGGCGAAGTGATCTCCTCGACCTTCGATGAACCGGCGACGCGCCACGTCCAGGTCGCCGAAATGGTGATCGAAAAGGCCAAGCGCCTGGTCGAGCACAAGCGCGACGTGATCATCCTGCTGGACTCCATCACCCGCCTGGGCCGCGCCTACAACACCGTGGTGCCGTCGTCCGGCAAGGTGCTGACCGGCGGCGTGGACGCCAATGCCTTGCAGCGCCCCAAGCGCTTCTTCGGCGCGGCGCGTAATATCGAGGAAGGCGGCTCGCTGACCATCATCGCCACCGCCCTGATCGATACGGGCAGTCGCATGGACGAAGTGATTTTCGAAGAGTTCAAGGGCACCGGCAACAGCGAAATCATCCTGGACCGCAAGGTCGCGGACAAGCGCGTGTTCCCGGCCATCGACATCATGCGCTCGGGCACTCGCAAGGACGAGCTCTTGATCGACAAGGGCACCCTGTCCAAGACCTATGTCCTGCGCCGCATCCTGGCGCCGATGGGCACCATCGATGCCATCGAGTTCCTGCTCGACAAGCTGCGCTCGGCCAAGAACAATTCCGACTTCTTTGAAAGCATGAATACCTAGCCAGCGGGCCGAGCATGCATGACTGACGATCCCGCACCGGCCGCCGCCCGCGCCGCGGCACTGAAAGAAGCCTTCGCCGAAAAGGGCCTGTTGCCCGACGGCTTTGTTGAAGACTTCACCCGCCATGCCGAGGAAAACTGGATCACCCGCAACGGCGCGCAGATGGTGGCGCGGGCCTGGACAGATGAAGCTTTTAGGGCGCGGCTGCTGGCCGATGCCACGGCCGCGGCGGGCGAAATGGGCTTTGGACTGCCCAAGCACCACCGCCATCTGGTAGCGCTGGAAAACACGCCCGGCATTCACAATGTGATCGTCTGCACCCAGTGTTCCTGCACCGCCTTCTCCATCATTGGCGCGGCGCCGGACTGGTACAAGGACCTGGACTATCGTGCGCGGGTGGTGCGCCAGGCGCGGACCGTGCTGGCGGAAATGGGGCTCTCCCTGCCCGCCGCCACCGAGATCCGGGTGTGGGATACCTCCGCCGACACGCGTTACATGGTGCTGCCGCTGCAGCCGGCGCGGACCCAGGGCTGGGACGCCGAGGCCCTTGCCGCCATCGTCACCCAGGATGCCATGATCGGCGTCGCAGAGATCGGATAGCGCCATGGACGGGATGCACGATCTGGGCGGCAAACAGGGCTTCGGCAAGATCGCCTATCCGCTCACGCCGCATGACGAGAGCTGGGAGCCGTTGGTGCGCGCGCTCTGGACCTTGGGCGTGCGCGCCGGCCTCTACAATATGGACGAATACCGCCATGCCATCGAGCGCATGGCGCCGGTGCATTATCTCAGCGCACCCTATTTCGAACGCACCCTGACGGCGGTGGCGACCTTGCTGGTGGAAAAAGGTGTGGTGACGGCCGAAACGCTTGCCGCCAAGGCGGGCGGCGCCTTCCCGCTGTCGCGGCCCATCGGGCCGGGACGCGACCCAGCCCCGGCGCAAAGTTTTGTGATCGGCGAGCCGGTGCGGGTGAAAAACGTATTCACCTCGGGCCATACCCGCATGCCCGGCTATATCCGCGGCAAGACCGGTGTGGTGGTTGCCATCACCCCGCCCTATCCCTTTCCCGACGCGGCCGCTCACGGCATGAGGGAGACATGGGAGCCGACCTATGACGTGCGCTTCTGCTCCGAAGAGTTGTGGCCCGATTCATCCGATCCGGCGCTGGTGCACGTCGGCGTCTTCCAAAGCTATCTTGAAAAGGCCTGAGCGTCAGGGAATCAGGATTGTCGCGCCGGTGGTTTTCTTCGACGTCAGAGCGTCATGCGCCTGAGCCGCATCTTTCAGCGCAAAGCGCTGGTTGATCGCGACCTTCACCGCACCCGAGGCAATCACCGCAAACAGATCGTCGGCGACAGCCTGCAGTTCGGCATGGGTGCTGGTGTAATGCGCCAGGGTCGGGCGGGTGACGAACAGTGAGCCCTTGGCCGCCAGGATGCCGGGTGCGAACGGATCCACCGGACCCGAAGCATTGCCATAGGTCACCATGATGCCGCGTGGCGAGAGACAACCCAGCCCGGCCAGGAAGGTGTCCTTGCCGATGGAATCGTAAACCACCGGCACGCCCTTGCCGCCGGTGATCTCGCGCACTTTCTTTTCCCAGCCCACGTCATGGCTGTTCAGCACGTGGGCGCAGCCATTGGCCTTGGCCAGCGCCACCTTATCGGGGGACGTGGTGGTGCCGATCACCGTGGCGCCCAGATGTTTGGCCCACTGGCAGCCGATCTGGCCGACGCCGCCGGCGGCGGCATGGAACACGATGGTCTCGCCGGCCTTCACGGAGTGGATCTGGCGCAGCAGATATTGCGCCGTCATGCCCTTGAGCAGGATGGCAGCAGCGATTTCATCGCTGATGCCGTCGGGCAGCTTGACCAGCTTGGTAGCCGGGACATTGTTGGCCTCGGCATAGGAACCGATCGCGCCGCTGGAATAGCCGACACGGTCGCCGATCTTGAACTGGGTCACGCCCTCGCCCAGCGCCGCCACGGTGCCTGCGGCTTCCGAGCCTACGCCTGACGGCAGCGGCAGCACATACAAGCCGGTGCGGTGATAGGTGTCGATGAAGTTGACGCCGATGGCGGTGTGCTTGACCTGCACCTGGCCCGCGGGCGGCGGCGGCAGGTCGTAATCGACATACTGCAGCACGTCGCTGCCGCCGGTCTTTTCGAAACGGATGGCTTTGATCATGCGCGAACCTGCTGCTGGCCGCGCATCTGCGGCGGCAAGGTGATGGCCTCGCTCAGCGCCGCGGCTGCGGTAAAGCCGGCAGACACATTGCCG
>Ga0193716_1000870_pt1 | contig 18027 bp, 14 predicted proteins | sample U2c1metaG_FD_145901 | JGI IMG/M metagenome (GOLD analysis project Ga0193716, IMG submission 145901) | Soil microbial communities from a riparian zone of the East river system, Colorado, United States - U2c1 | ecosystem: Environmental > Terrestrial > Soil > Riparian zone | place: USA: East River...
TGTCGCCTCCTCCAACGCCGGCGACACATGGGCCCCAATCGTTCGCGATCTCCCGGCAGTCCTCTCCGTAGAGGTCCAGACGTTGTCATGATCCGAGTCCTTCTCCCGCAGCATCTCCGCACCCTTGCGCAAGTCCATGGCGAGGTGCAGCTCGAAGTCGAGGGCCAGCCCACACTCCGCTCGGTCCTCGACGCTCTCGAAGCCCGCTACCCCATGCTCTGCGGAACCATCCGCGATCACAATACACAGCAACGCCGTCCCTTCCTGCGCTTCTTCGCCTGCGAGGAAGATCTCTCCCACGAATCACCCGACGCCCCGCTACCCCAACCCATCGCCAACGCCACCGAACCGTTGTTGATCATCGGAGCCATCGCCGGAGGTTAGCAGCAACCTCAGCAGAGAGAACTCAGAACGTATAGCGGATCTGTGCAGTCACGCTTCGCGGCGCAACGAAGTGCGTTCCCGAGAACGTTGACAGAAAGTTGTAAAGCCCATCCACATTTAGCAGATTGACCACATTCACCCGAACCCCGATTCGTTGCTTCTCCCGATGAAAGAGATCATCTTCGCCGAGAGAGATATCCACCATATTCCTTACCGCGATGCGTGGCGGATTTCTGTCATCATTCTCCGTACCTGCAGCAGGAATACGAATGCGGGTAGAGCCCAGAGCCCCAGCACAAGAGCGTATCGGCTGCGACACACTCGAAAAGGTAGACCCGCAGTGCAATCCCATCTGTGCCTGTTCATCTCCTGTCAGCCGCAGGGCAGTTGCGAAGTCGGGCACGGCAACAGCGACCAGCCCTCCATCGTACCGGTATGAGATCCCAACCCACGGCCCACGCTGCCCAATCTGATATCGCGTGTAAACGTTCATCGAAAGCCCCCCGTCGTGGTCCGGACGCGCGACATTGCTATACGGAGCACTGAAGCTCACTCCCCCCGTCTCAGGCCCAAAGAGCCGCGAGCGCACATGACTGGCGGTTACATAACCCGCAAAACCATGCGTCGGCGCAACACTCGCGCGGAACAGCGCGCCGTCGATCTTCGATTTCCGAAACTGCGTAGGAAAGGTAAGAGGACTGTTGAGCAACACGTCGAAGTCGTAGGCCCCATACGTAAACTTCCAGAAGTACTCGCCGCTGAACGAGAGTAGCTTCGATACCTGAGTCTCAAAACCAACGTTGAACTGATTCCGCGTGCCCGTCTTCAACACAGCAGAACCGGCAGCTCCCAACGCATCCGCGGCCGACCCAGGACCCGCGGAGCTGGCAACAATCAGATTCTCGTTATAGGGCGTCAAAAAGACGCGCGAGTACGCAACATGGAACACACTATGCAGCCGCGATGTCGTATAAGCCGCGCCCACTCTGGGCTGGAGAGCATGGCTGCTCGTCAGCCCGTTGTAGTTATCGAATCGTAGACCGAGGTTGAAGGTAAAGTCCTTCAATCGAACGCTGTCCTGCCCAAAGACTGCCTCCTGCTTCACATCGGTATATCCCCTGAAGTTGAAGAGAGTGCCGTTGCGTGTGAGATCGATCCGCAGCAACCCAGGCAGAAAACGCGGATTGATCGTCAGACCAGCCACCGCACACTGAGTCGGGTCATTCAGCGAGCGATCGGGAGAAGGCGCGCCATCGACACCAAGGCAAGGGCTGTTGTACGAGGCATCCGTCAACCCCGTACTGAACTGCTCCGACAGAAACGTGTGCTTCCACTCTGCGCCCGCAACCGCCGTATGCCTCCCGCGTGAGTACGTGATCTCCGAGCGTATCCCCGCATTCGTCAACCGCCGCGCCTGCGCCAGTGTGGCAGGCGTATCGGAGAGCAGATCGTCCGATGGGCGATAACGAACCTTGTCCTGCCGCACCCAAAGGTTCGTCTGGCTGAATGCAGAGCTGTTGAAGGTATGCAGCACCGAAGGCGCAACGTTGAAGCTCACAATCGTCTGCCGCTGGTTCTGGCTTACAGCCTGTTGGTCCAGCGTATTTGGCGTCTGAAACCAAGACCGGCTGAGACCGGTATTCAACTGCAGCGAGGTCCGCGGCGTCGCCTTGTAATCTAAGCGCTCTATAAGATTCTGTGCATTCCCATTGGCATGAAGCGCCACCAGTTCAGGCGCATCGAGAAATCTGGCGCTGTTGATTCCATCCAGCGCAGTGAAACTCCCAAACCTCGCCGACCCGAATCCAACACTGGCACTCACCTGCGAGGTCCCAAAGGAGCCACGCGAAAAAGAAACCGCTCCCGTCGGCCGCCGCTGATCCAGCCCCGATCGTGTCTGCGCGACAATCACCATGCTTGTCTTATCGCCGACATCCGCCTGCGGAGCCCCCTCCCGCACCTCCATCGACTGCAGCGCATTCAGCGAGATCTGCGTGGAAAACGTGCGGCTCTGCTGATCCGTAATCGGTTGGCCATCGATCACGAACGACGCCTCCGCATGGTCGCCCAGCGGATGAAACGAACCATTCGAATCCGCCGCAACCCCCGGCGTCGTCAGAGTAATCAGCGAGCTGATCGGCGAACTCACGCTCTGGCTCGCAATCCGTTCAATCTGCTCCGGGGTAATGTCGATGTGTGCCGGTGCCGTAGCATCGAGGTCCTTCGCGTTGACCACTACCTCCGCCCGAATCCCCTCGGTCGCCAGCCTGAAGTCAACTCGAAGCGGCACCCCCGCATACGTCACCTCCTGCTCCGTCGAAGCAAATCCCGCAGCCAGCGCGGAGATCCTGTAACTCCCCGCATTCAACTGCAGAAAGAGAAACGCTCCATCCGCATCCGTCCTCATGCTTCTCTGCGCCTGCGTCTTTGTAGAGGTGGCCGTCACCGTCGCCCCAGGCACAACAGCTCCAGTCGAGTCCGTTACCGTGCCCGACATTGCGCTCGACGTCCCGCTCTGCGCCAACAGCGAGGAACCGTCCGCCAGTGTTACAACCAGCACGAGAGTAAGTATGATTCTGAGAGTTGGTCTCATGGGGCGCTCCAAAGAGAAGTCCTGAATTAGCCCTACCTAATTATGATTTAGGCTAGCCTAAATCACCCGCGAGATCAAGCAGCAATGGAGATCGGAGATATATGGCCAAGGGCCGCGAACTGAATGCAAACACGGAGTCCGTCGATGACTATTTGAAGGCGATCTTCTATCTCGGTGGTGGAGAGAAGCGGCGCGTTGGCAGCAAGGAGCTCTCAGAGCGGCTGAATGTCGCTCCGGCGTCGGTCACCAATATGATGCAGAAGCTCGCATCCGCGAAGCCGTCCTTTGTCGACTACGAGCGACACCACGGAGTCTGTCTATCGCTCAAGGGAAAAAGGCGAGCCCTCGAGATCGTCCGTCACCACCGCCTCATCGAGACCTTCCTCTACGAAGTGCTCAACTATCCCATCGAGGAGCTGCACGACGAAGCGGAGCGCCTCGAACACTTCATCTCCGAGCACTTTGAAGAGCGCATCGCTGCCAAGCTAGGCAATCCACAGCTCGATCCGCACGGCCATTGCATCCCCGCCCTCGACGGCACCATGCCCGCAACCCATCGCGTAAGTTGTAGCTGCCAATAGCACCGCAAGTGTTTTGCCTTGCCGAACTGCCTCAAAGCCGTCGACGATATCCAAAACGCTGCCTACACGCATCAGACTCCTTCATCGGAACGATGTTTCGTCCGGGATGAGTCGGCAGATCGGAGGCCATCTTCAACCAATCTTCTATTAGGTTCCCCACTTGCTAAACTCAAAGAATGCTCTCAAGGCTTTACGCGAAGTGGATGTTCTCCTGGGAGACGGCTCTTACTACCCGCGACACCAATCGAATCGTCCGCCCCCTCGAATGGGGCTTCGACTGGTTGAACGACTTCAGCCCCCTCGCACAAGCTGAATCCGCCGTACCAGATCTCGAGCGCATGATCGCCGTCAACGAGGATATCGTCAGCCGAGCCGACGAGTTCTTCGGTTACCAGATCCCCACCGACTTCCGTCTCGAACGCCGACACCCCCAGCTCTTTCCCACCAACGTCCGCCCCGAGACACTCGCCCAGGACGCCGAGCTCAAGCTCCAGGCGCAAGTAGGAGAGCTTGACGAGGCAGAGTTCCTACGCTTCACCTCGCCCGTCCGTACTCGCTACCCCGAGAACGACATCGTCAACGCCCGCTGGTACCCTGCATCGCCCGAAAAGCAAAAGGGTAAACCCAAACAGGCCATCATCGTCATGCCTCAGTGGAACGCCGACGCCTTCAGCCACAACGCCCTCTGCGCCCTCTTCAACCGCTTCGGCATCTCCGCCCTGCGCCTCTCCAAGCCTTACCACGACATCCGCCGCCCCGCCGAGCTCGAGCGCTCCGACTACGCCGTAAGCTCCAACATCGGCCGCACCACCGCCGCCTGCCGCCAGGCCGTAGTCGACATCCGAAGCTGCATCGACTGGCTCGAATCCCAGGGCTACGAACAGTTCGGCGTCCTCGGAACCAGCCTCGGCAGCGCCTACGCCTTCATCGCCGCCGCCTTCGACCCCCGCATCCAGGTCTGCGCCTTCAACCACGCCTCCACCTGGTTCGGCGACGTCGTCTGGACCGGCCAGAGCACACGCCACATCCGCGCCTCCTTCGAGCAGGCTGGCCTCACCCAGGACCTCATCCGTCAGATCTTCACCGGCGTCAGCCCCATGGCCCACATGGATCGCTTCGCCGCCAACCCCAGACAGGTGCTCGTAGTCCACGCCACCTACGACCTCACCTTCCTCCGCGAGTTCTCCCTCGACGTCCTCACCAACTTCGACCATCACAAAGTCGACTACGTCTCCAAAATCCTCCCCTGCGGCCACTACACCACCGGCGAAACCCCCTACAAGTACATGGACGGCTGGTACCTCGGCTCCTTCGTCTACAACGCCTTCAAACGCCTCGCCAACGCCACTCCCCACGCTCTCCCTGATCCCACGCCCTCCCTTGATCTGTCATCCTGAGCGGAACTCTCGCACACTTTGCGAGAGGGGGAGTTCAGGGCCTGCGATTGTCGTTGCCTGTCGTCTCCACATCCCCGAGGATCGTCATTTCGACCGAAGGCGGCGCACTTTGCCGCCGCAGCGGAGAAACCCGCTTCTCTACTGCAATCTCCCCTCCGAGCTATTCAGCTCATTGCTCTTGCCGTTGTCCGTCATCTCTGAGATAAGCAACTCCCAAAATAAATCTTCAAAAAGTGCCGAATTTCAGCCCTTCAAAACTGTCCTCCGGCAATCCACCCTTCCCACACAATCCACCACAACCTGACCACAAAAACACCACATCTACGACCCAATTTTGTTAAAACCCTCAGCAAAATCGCAAAACACCACAGCAGAAAAAATCCCGAAAAACCGTGACATAAAATAACGGTATGCCCATAGATCTGAACGCCTCCCTCGCCGCCTCCGACCCCGATATCGCCGCGCAAGTAGAGAATGAGATCGCCCGCCAGCACGAAGGCCTCGAGATGATCGCCTCCGAGAACTTCGTAAGCCGCGCCGTCCTCGAAGCAGCAGGCACCGTATTCACCAATAAATACGCCGAAGGCTATCCCGGCAAGCGCTACTACGGTGGCTGCGAGTTCGCCGATGTCGTTGAAAACATAGCCCGCGACCGCGCCAAACAACTCTTCGGCGCCGCGCACGCCAACGTCCAACCCCACTCCGGCTCCCAGGCCAACGCCGCCGCCTGCGTAACCCTTCTCAACCCTGGCGACACCATCTTAGGATTGGACTTAGCCCACGGAGGCCACCTCACTCACGGCCATAAGCTCAACTTCTCCGGCAAGCTTTACAAGGTCGTCGGCTATCAAGTCCGCAAAGACACCGAAACCGTTGATTACGATGAACTTGAAGCCACAGCTATCCGCGAAAAACCCAAGATGATCATCGGAGGAGGCAGCGCCTACCCCCGCCAATTCGACTTCCCCCGCATGCGCGCCATCGCCGATAAAGTAGGCGCCTATCTCATGGTCGATATGGCTCATTTCGCAGGACTTGTAGCCGGCGGAGCACATCCTTCCCCCGTACCCCATGCTCACGTAGTCACCACCACCACCCACAAAACCCTGCGCGGCCCACGCGCCGGATTAATTCTATGCGGGCAGGAGCTTGCAGCGGGCATCGACCGCAGCGTATTTCCTGGCCAGCAAGGTGGCCCACTCATGCACATCATCGCGGCGAAGGCAGTAGCCTTCAAAGAAGCGCTGGCGCCAGAGTTTGCCACCTATGCCAGGCAGGTAATCGCGAATGCAAAGGTACTGGCTGAAGCGTTGGCGGCAGAGGGGTATCGCATCGTCTCGGGAGGAACGGACACGCACCTGATGCTTGTCGATGTGTTTCAGAAGGGAATACTTGGTTCAGAGGCAGAGCATACGCTTGGAGAAGCAGGTATCACCGTAAACAAGAATGCAATTCCTTACGACACCAATCCGCCAATGAAGCCGAGTGGAATCCGGGTTGGAACACCGGCCCTGACGACGCGTGGAATGAAAGAAGCGGAGATGCGGACTATCGCTGGATGGATCGCCCAGGCGCTCGAACACCGCGGAGATGCGGGCAAGCTGAAGAAGATCCGCGGCGAGGTGCAAGGGCTGGCAGAGCGGTTTCCACTCTATGGGTGGCTGCGCGAAACCTCAGCATAACTTGGCATCAAAAGACACTTTGCCGTTACTTCCCAAAGCCCAAGGCGACTAGCCTTGGGTTTTGCGCATATTGGCCTGTTCCTGGGTGGACACTGTCCAATGCGATGCTTCACCGAAGGCGCATCTTGATCGCGCTACAAGATGCAGGCATGGCGGTCTATAGTCGAGGTGATAATTTTCTACTCCAAGAAGGATAGTGAAGCCGCAGGTTCGATAGGGGGAGGCGAATGGCGATTGCAGTGCTCTCGTGGGTAATAGCGATTCCTTTGCTTGGCGCTGTCACCGGGCTGCGATCGATGACTCCTATGGCTGTGCTCTGCTGGTTCGCCTACCTCGGAAATCTTCCAGTAGACGGAACTTGGGCCTCTTGGGCGGCGAAGCTTCCCGCTGCCGTGGTGTTTACCCTACTGGCGGCCACGGAGTATATCGGCGACAAACTCCCCAAGATGCCGAACCGTACAAGCGCAGGTCCGCTGATTACAAGGCTGGTATTCGGCGGTCTCATTGGCGCGATCGTCGCGGCAGGTCTGGATGGTTCGGGATTCGAGGGAGGGATCCTCGGTGTTGCAGGGGCACTTGTCGGGACCTTCGGTGGCTTCCTGATTCGGCGGGAGATTGTGTTGCAGCGGGGGAGCAAAGACTGGCTAGTGGCACTCCTGGAGGATGCGATTGCGCTCGGGTGTGCGGTGCTGGCGATGGGTGTGGTGACGGGTTGATGCAGTGATAAAGAGGCACCGGGTGGTGCTGCGTGAGAAGACCGATGTGAGCGGTAAAGATCAGGCCGCTCTTAGCCAGCTCTCCATCACTTCGTGACCCACAACTCCAGCCTGCTGCTTTACGAGGTTGCCATTGGAGAAGACGGCAAAGTTTGGAATTCCGCGCACGTTATATCGGGCTGCTAGCTGCGGATATTGCTCCGTATCGACCTTCAACACGATTGCGTGCCCAGCCGTACTCGCTGCCGTACGTGCAACGTCTGGCGCTGCGATCCGGCAGGGTCCGCACCATTCGGCCAAAAAATCGACTAGGACGGGAACGTCAGCAGTCTGGACAATCTCATCGAACAGCACAGGATCAACTTGAAGCGGTTCGTCGATCGGCGGCAGCGGAGTCTTGCACGCACCGCAGCGACCTGTATCCGCGAGGTGTTTTGCGGTCACGCGATTTTTTTGTCCACAGTTTTTGCAGGTTCGAATGACGGGCATCAAGGAACTCCAATCGACCGGACTACTCTAGCAGCTTCGAACTTTATCCGGGAGACGTCCTAGGCGCGACGGCGGTAGCGGATGGAAAAGTCATAGCCAGGGTTTGGTGGGAAGAGTTTAGCTACATGGCGGAGCCTCTCGGCGAGAGCCTGTGGTGCCAGAAGGGGGTATTCGCGCTCGCGAAGCTCGGAGTAGTCGAAATCGACAGACAGAGAGAGTTGATAGATGGCTACTGCGTCAGAGAAGGCCGATTCGAGGAAGCTGGTTTTGGCCTTTTCGTCGATGACAGGCTTACCGTCGATCTTTTCTGATCGTCCATCGCTGGCTATGGCGAGGTTACGGCTTTCCCAGGCGTCCTGGCTGGTCTCGCCCCGCACGTCTGCAACGGCCTGCGCCCAGACGAGCTGGTTGAAGCTCTCCGGTACTCCCGCGGCGTCGACGAAAGCGTGCCCTACGTTGATGAAAAACTCAAAGGCCAAGGCAAAGCGGTCACCCAGGAGGCGGGTCGAGATGAAGACGCCTTCCGTGTCGTCAAGGCCAACGTTACGATGGCAGATCGCCAGATCTCCGAGCTCAGATGTGTAGGCGGGGGCAACCATGGTGGCTTCGCTGCCTCGACCTTCGCTCAGCGCGAGTGGAACAAAGTAATAGGTTTTGCGACCCAGTGACCGAGCGATAGCTACAGGGACAGCCTGCACCATGCGCTCGAGATCCTTTTCATCCAGGTTGTTTTCGCCGAATGCTGCATAGTTGACGCCATTAGGCGCTTGACGCACTGCTGTTTCGCGGGCCACCTGCGCCGCCTGGACCAACCCGTTTTGAACACCTTCTGCCATAAAGCAGTATTCTACTGATATGACGCAAGCATCGCAGAGCGGAACCTCAACTACTCCCCGAGCCCTTGGTGGAGGCTATCTGTTCGGTGTACCCCTAGGAGATCTCGGCTGGTTCAGCAGCCTCATTATGGGCACCGCGATAGGGTTCGTGGCGTTCTTCGCGGCGACTTTCTGCGGCATCATCGGCATTCTGATCTACAACTCGGCGACGCACCATGCTATGGACTTCACCTTGAGCTATCGACGTATTGGGTTGCCGGTGGGGTTGGTGGTACTTGTTCTGGCGCTCGGGTATCTGGGTACTCTGTGGGTGCGGCGACAGCTTCGTCGGGCATAATCGAGCTGGGCGGGATCAGTATGCAGCCGGTGAGGCTAAGCCATTTGGCGTTCTGCTATCCTTTCGGCTCCTGTAACAACTTACTCTGGAGGTACACCCTGCATGTCATTCGTCCGCACCTTTGCGCGTTGGGGCTGCTGTACAGCTGCCATCGCAGGTTTTGCCATCCCGTCCAGCGCTGCCGATACGAAGAAGAAGGATGTAGTCGTCGAGACGCCTTCCTACTATGGTCTTCAGCCGGCTAACGAAAACATCGACCTAACGATGTATGCGCGAATTCGCGAGGAGGGCTTCAAGCACTCGCATGTGATGCAGTTCGCGGGAGCGCTGGCCGACGGAATCGGGCCGCGGCTGACCGGCTCGCCGAACATGGCGAAGGCAAATGCGTGGACGTGTGACACGCTGACGAAGATCGGCCTTGAGAATGCGCACCTTGAAGACTGGGGCGAGTTTGGTATGGGCTGGCAGCAGATCAACACCTGGATTCGGATGGTCACGCCCGATCCCGAACCACTGATGGCGCAGGCAGCTCCGTGGTCCCCTGCGACGAAGGGACCTGTTTCGGGCGAGGCAGTTTATATCGAGATTCAGGATGTCAAAGACCTCGACCAGTACAAGGGCAAGCTGGGTGGAAAGATCGTTCTGTTTGGAGCGATGCGAGCGACTCCTGATCTTACCGAACCTCTTTTTCATCGCTATACGACTGAGGAGCTGGCGGAGATGGAGACGTATCCGACGGGACCAGGCCGGGCCGGGGCTCCGGATATCCAGAAGCTGGTGGCGGAGCGCATGCGTCTGGCTCAGTTGCGTACTGCCGCGCTGAAGGTGATAACTGCCGAAGGCGTCGCCGCGATCATTACGCCTTCGCGCGACGGCAAGGACGGCGGTGGAGCGGGCATCATCTTCGATGACAACGGAGCGAATCTGATCCGTGGCGCGCAGGTGAAGGAGACTGCGGTCACGATTCCGAATGCCGTGATGATGATCGAGCACTACAACCGTCTGGCTCGTCTGCTGCAGAACCATGTTCCCGTTACGCTCGAGGTCAACATCGAGACGAAGACGACGGGCGATCACGAGCACGGGTTCAATACCGTTGCCGAAATTCCGGGAACCGATCCGAAGTTGAAAGATCAGGTTGTGATGGTGGGGGGCCACCTCGATAGCTGGATCTCGGGGACTGGCGCTACCGACAACGGCGCGGGCTCCGTGGTCGCGATGGAGGCGGTTCGCATCCTGAAGGCGCTTGGCGTGAAGCCGAAGCGGACGATCCGGATTGCACTGTGGTCCGGCGAAGAGGAGGGGCTCTTCGGCTCGGTGGGCTATGTGAAGCAGCACTTCGGCACGTTTGCCGACCCGAAGACCCCGGAACCTGCCAGTGTGCCGTCGTTCATGCGGCAGCATGGGCCTTTGACCACCACCAAGGAGTGGGAGACGCTGGACGCCTACTATAACCTCGACAACGGAACGGGCAAGGTTCGCGGCGTCTATACGCAGGAGAACTGGGCCATCGCCCCGATCTTCAAACAGTGGATCGCTCCATTGAAGGACCTGGGTGTAAGCACGATCTCATATCGCAATACCGGTGGAACGGATCACCTGTCGTTCGACGCGGTGGGGCTGCCGGGGTTCCAGTACATCCAGGACCCGATGGACTACGAGACCCGGACGCACCACTCGGACATGGACACCTATGACCGACTGCACCCGTTCGACCTGCAGCAGGCTGCGGTGGTCGAGGCGATCTTCCTCTACAACACCAGCGAGCGTGAGGCGATGATGCCGCGCAAGCCGTTCCCACACCCTGAGAAGGAGAAGGAGCTAACGGCTCCGATTCCGGGGATCTACCCGCATGCGATTCCTCAGCCAGATGGCAAGTAGGGGGTCCCCCCCGGGGGGTATCCATCGTAAGTTGCTTTAAATGAATAAGTTACTAAATTTTGTCTTCGCAAAGTCGTCTTTCTAAAAGGCTTACGGGCAAATTCGTGCAAATAAATGACTTATAGGTTATTACTGGCAAACGAAAGGCCCCGCTCGCGCAGGGCCTTTTTATTTCGATGCTGTATCTAGTGTAACGAGTGGACTGAAACTAATAGGCATCGTGCATGTGCTTTGTTTTAAGCAAGATAGATAATTTAGGAACTTGACAGGATCTGCCGTGGAAAATATCTGAGATCTTCGGTAGCTGTACGCGGCTGAACGGACTGAAATCGACCGGAATGGATTGGATGGATATGTGGATGGGTATAGGCTTTCTTCGTGAGCGGCGACGAGGCGGCGGAGATACTTTCGGTTGAGGGGCGCGAGGTGCGGGTGACGCATCCCGGCAAGCTCTATTTCTCGAAGCAGGTGAAGGTGTCGAAGGTGGACCTCGTACGCTACTACCTCTCGGTGGCAGGGGGAGCGCTTCAGGGGATTCGCGATCGGCCGGTGGTGCTGAAGCGGTTTGTGAATGGCGCAGAGGCGGAGCCGTTCTACCAGAAGCGTGCGCCAGGCGATCGGCCCGAGTGGCTGCGGACGGTGACGCTCTCGTTTCCTTCGGGGCGCACGGCGGAGGAGATCGTTGTCGACGATGCGGCGGGACTTGCGTGGATTGTGAACCTGGGATGCATGGAGCTACATCCGCACCCGGTGCGCACCGGCGATCTGGACCACCCGGATGAGCTGAGAGTCGATCTCGATCCCATACCGGGCGTTGGATGGGACGACGTGCGACGCGTGGCGATGGAGGTAAAGTCGCTGCTCGAAGAGGTGGGCCTGCGCGGATGGCCGAAGACGAGCGGGTCACGGGGTATCCATGTGAATGTGCGGATCGAGCCGCGATGGAGCTTTACCGAGGTGCGGCGGGCGGCGCTGGCGCTGTCGCGTGCGGTGGAGCGGAGGGCGCCCATGATTGCGACGTCGAAGTGGTGGAAGGAGGAGCGGCACGGCGTCTTTCTGGACTATAACCAGAATGCGAAGGACAGGACGACGTGCTCGGCGTACTCGGTGCGCCCGCTGCCGGATGCCCGAGTGTCGACGCCGCTCGAATGGGACGAGGTGATGGTGTGCGATCCGGCGGAGTTTACGGTGTTCACGGTGCCTGCGCGGTTTGAGAAGAGAGGTGATCCGCACGCGGAGATGGATGGTGCGGCGGGATCGCTCGATGCGCTGCTGGAGCTCGCGGAGCGTGATGAGGCAGCCGGACTGGGCGATGCTCCCTGGCCTCCGCACTTTCGCAAGATGGAGGGGGAGGGAGCAAGGGTGGCTCCTTCGCGTGCGAGGTCGGCGGCGAAGAAGGGCGCTTCCGCGAAGACGCGGGTGCCGAAGATGCCGCTGGTGGTGGTGGCGAACTCGACGAACAGGCAGGAGGCACTGGAAGGGTTGGAACGATGGAAGAGCAGACACCTGGAGGCGTCGAAGCTGCTGGCGGTGGACGATGTGCTGGTGGACTCGATGCGGGGGAGCTCTTCGACGTGGACGCGGATTCGCTTGAACCTGCGGCACGTGCCTGAGGAGATGCGTCCGGCGCAGGAGACGCCCGATCCGGATGATGATCCAACGCGGGAGTGGCGTGAGGTGCGGGCTCAGGCTGAAGCGGGTGAGAAGAGGCCGAAGCGGCCACGGAAGAAAAAAGAATAGTCTGCGGTGCCTTCAGCGGCCGCTGGCGAAGATGGCGGCGAGCTCGTGCGGCGGAACGACTTCGAGTTGAGCGTAGGTGCATTCGGCGGGCGGCTTGTCGGTGCGCCAGTGGCGAAACTGTGCCATGTGACGAAAGCGAGTGCCCTGCATGTGCTCGTAAGCGACCTGGACGACGAGCTCGGGCCGGAGCGGCTGCCAAGAGAGGTCTTTGCCCTGGCTCCATCGGCTCTGGCCGCCGGGCATGCGCTGATTCTCTGAGCCGTCTGCGTGCTCGGCCCAGGACTTCCATGGGTGATCGGCGAGCGCGTTGCGGCGGTAGGGTTCGAGGAACTGGACTAGCTCGCGGCGTTTCGCTTGAGTGAAGCTGGCGCATACGCCGACGTGCTGGAGTGCGCCTGAGGTGTCGAAGAGGCCGAGCAGAAGAGAGCCGATAGCCTCGTTTTCCGCATCCTTATGCCAGCGAAAGCCGGCGACGACGCAGTCACAGTCGCGCTCGTGCTTGACCTTGAACATGGTCCGCTTGTTGGGCTCGTAGGTGCCGGTGATGGGCTTGGCCATTACGCCGTCGAGGCCAGCGCCTTCGAAGCGCTGGAACCAGTCGCGCGCGGTGGCGGTATCGCGAGTCGCTGGGGTGAGATGAAGGGGCGGCCGGGCAGATGCGAGCAGCGATTCGAGCTCGGTGCGTCGACGCTCGAAGGGCTCTTTGCTCAGATCGCGATCGCCGAGGCAGAGCAGATCGAAGAAGACGACGGAGGCGGGAATCTGCTGCGAGAGCAGCTTGACGCGCGATGCAGCGGGATGGATGCGGAGCTGGAGTGCATCGAAGTCGAGGCCGTTGGGACCGGCGATAACGATTTCGCCGTCGAGCACGCAGCGTGTGGGCAGCTGCTTCCGTAGTGGCTCGAAGAGCTCTGGGAAGTAGCGGTTGAGCGACTTCTGGTCGCGGCTCTGGATGAGCAGATCGTCATGATCGCGGAAGATGAGCGCGCGAAAGCCGTCCCACTTGGGCTCGAAGATCCAGAGATCTCCTTCGGGGATATCGTCGACTCGCTTGGCGAGCATGGGAGGGACGGGTGGTGGAACGGAGAGGTTCACGGACCGATGGTATACCGGCGGCGGTGATCTTACAGCCAGGCGCTGAGGAGGCGGCCTGCGGTACCGAGGATCTTGAGGGCGTCGGTGCGATTGCTGAAGTAACGGGTGTTGATCTCGGTTGAGCCGATGTCCTCGATGTCCTCGATGGCGCGGAAGGCGGTGAGTTCGGCGGCGATCTCGGCGGGGGTGAAGAAGAGCTGGAAGGGTTCGCCCGCCAGTTGGACTCGCGAGGCGAGGGAGTCGTGGGCGAGCTGCTCGAGAAAGGGGAGGGCGGAGCGCGGCTGGCCGTAGTCGAGGACGAGACCAGTGCCGGAGGGCTGCGCCGCGATGAAGCCGAGGGTGGTGCGGAAGGCGGCGAGGGTGAGGTAGGGAACGACGCCAAGCCAGGCGAAGAAGGTGGGGATCGTGGAGTCGAAGCCTGCGGCGTGGAGCTGTTCGGGCAGCGAGTGGTGCTCGAAGTCGACGGGAGCGTAGGTCAGATTGGATGGAGCGGGGATGCTGCTGGTCTGGAGCAGCTCTCGCTTCCATTGTTGCGTGGCGGGATGATCGACCTCGAAGACGCGGAGGTTGGGATGGGGGTTCCGGTGGGCGAAGGTGTCAAGACCCGCGCCGAGCAGGACGTATTGCGTGACCCCGCTGGCTACGGCATGAGCCAGAGTGTCTTCGGCGTAGCGGCTGCGCGCAACGAGGAAGGCGCGGAGGGCGACGGAGAAGGGGCGATCCGGGCGCGTGGGGGTTCGGCGCAGCTCTTCGGCGTAGGTATCGCCAAGGATAGGCACAGCGATGGGATCGTTCAGGACGAGCGGCCGTGCGTCGTAGATCTGGTGCGCGGCACGGCGCATGGCGACGCGGAGGGCTGTTCTCGATGGACTTGCGGGTTGCATTCTTTCTTGAGTGTAGCGGCTGGGCCGGCGGGTTTTCATCCGAGGCGACTTTCACAGAGTGACCGTGAAGAACAGGCTGGAAGACTCTCGCGTAAAACCACGCATACTGATTGTTGAGATGGGAAGATATATGCATCGGATCTTCCACAAGGGCAACTCGAGACCACCTCTTTCAAGGCAAGTGCTGAGTGAACAGATTTCTTATCGTATTGTTTTTGAGTGCTGTGCCCGCATTGGCTCAGGCCAACTACGGTGAGGTGCGCTTGAAGATCACCGGTCCCTCCGGTACCGCCATCAAGGCGGTCGTCGAGTTGATCTGCACCGGCAACGGCTATGACAAATCATTCGCCACGGACGATTCCGGGACCATCTCCGTCAAGCAGGTTCCTTATGGCGTCTATCGGGTGCAGGTGCAGCAGATGGGCTTTGCGTCGTTTTCAAAGACCATAGAAGTACACTCCGCGCTGCTACTCGAAGAGCCGATTCAACTGAGCATCGCTTCTTTGATCACGACTGTAAACGTGACAGACACCGGCACGCTGATCGATCCCTATCGCCCTGCCTCTGTCATGCAGATTGGCGCAGAACAGATCAATCAGCGCCTGGCGTCGTTGCCTGGGCGCTCGGTGCAGGATCTGGTCAACTCCCAGCCGGGGTGGTTATACGAAGGCAATGCCGTTCTGCACCCGCGTGGCTCCGAATACCAGACTCAGTTCGTGATCGATGGGATTCCTCTCACGGATAATCGCTCTCCCAGCTTTGGCCCGGAGATCGAAGCCGACGACCTGGACTCCATGAATATCTACACCGCAGGCTATCCGGCAGAGTACGGCAGAAAGATGGGCGGGGTCGTCGAACTCAACACACGTCGTCAGACGGACGCTGGTCTGCACGGGCAGCTCGTTCTTGCCGGCGGCAGCTATGACAGCGCTTCCTCTTACGGCCGACTGCAGGACGTGTGGGGAAAGAACACTCTCGGCGTGAGCGCCTCGGGTAGCATGAGCAGCCACTATCTCAACCCCGTCGTCCCGCAGAACTACACGAACAATGGCACCACGGGGGACTTCTCCACCAGATACGAGCGCGACCTCACGGACAACGATCGATTGATCTTCAGCGTTCGCCACGAGCTCTCGCGGTTTCTGATCCCCAACGAGCTTGTGCAGCAGCAGGCGGGGCAGATTCAGAATGGAGATAACTTCGAGACGATGGGCACGGTCAACTACCAGCACATCTTTTCGGCGGATAGTCTAGGCACGTTCGCTGGGATGGTGCGGGACAACGCCAAAAATCTCTACTCCAATGCGAACTCCACACCGATCATCGCCTTTCAGCACAACAATTTTCGCGAAGGGTATTTCAAAGGCACGTTTTCACTCCACCACGGCAACCAGGAGTTTAAGGCCGGGGTGGAATCAGACGCGACCTTCCTTCATGAGAAGTTCAACTACATCATCACTGCCCCTGACCAGTTCGATGACGACACGCCGTCAAGCATAAGCTTCACAGACCATCGACCCGATCTGGAACAATCCGCCTTCGTCGAGGATCTCATCCGCCTGGGCAAGTGGACTATCCGTGCCGGTCTTCGCTGGGACCACTACCAGCTGCTGCTGAACGAGAATGCCTTCAGCCCCCGGATCTCCGTCGGACGCTATCTGCCGTCGCTCAACATGGTGCTGCACGCCTCCTATGATCGCGTCTACCAGACTCCATCGTTTGAGAACATCCTCATCTCCAGTTCGACGCAGATCGACGCGCTCAGCGATCAGTTCCTCCGGTTGCCTGTCCGGCCATCTACGGGCAACTATTACGAGGGCGGTCTCACCAAGAGCCTCTTCGACCGAATGCGCATCGATGTCAATCTCTATCGCCGCGACGTCAAGAACTATGCCGACGACGACCAACTGCTGAACACAGGCGTCAGCTATCCCATCTCTTTCGATAAGTCCGTTGTGTACGGAGCAGAGGGGAAGCTCGAGCTCGTTCATCTTGGAAGGTTCTCTGGCTTCGTCAGCTATTCCTACATGGTTGGCAATGTCTGGTTCCCAGTGACCGGTGGACTCTTCCTTGGCGATGACGTCAGCGATGCGCTCTCTCGACTCACGGGTCACTTTCCGAGTTCGCAGGACCAGCGCAACACAGTACGAACCCGCTTTAGATATCAACTCACTCCGCGAATCGACTTCGCCGCTGGTGCTTCGTATGGCTCAGGCCTTCCATTCGAATACACCGGCGACAGGGCTGATGCTCTGGCTCAGTACGGTCCGCAGGTGATCAGCCGCATCAACTTCGATCGCGGGCGTATCCTGCCATCGCTCGCGGTCAATGCCTCTCTGGGCGTGGATGTCTACAAAAAAGAGAAGGTCAAGGTGCGCTTCCAGGCCGATGGGGATAACCTGAACAACCGTCTCAACGTCATCGACTTCGGTGGGCTCTTCTCCGGCAACGCCATTGGGCCGGCTCGTAGCTTTGCCGTCCGCCTTAACACGACCTTCTGAGAAATAGATCTCTCGAAGGGGAGGCTATTCCCTATTTCGAAGACCGGTCATCCAGCTGAGGGTCTGGGAGAGGTACTGCTTCATGTCCTTGCGGGAGACGATGGCGTCGAGGAAGCCGTGCTCGAGGAGGAACTCCGAGCGCTGGAAGCCGTCGGGGAGCTTCTGTCGAATAGTCTGCTCGATGACGCGAGGGCCGGCAAAGCCTATGAGCGCCTTAGGCTCCGCAATATTCAGGTCGCCGAGCATGGCGAAGCTGGCGGTGACGCCGCCGGTGGTGGGGTCGGTCATGACGGAGATGTAGGGGATCTTCTCGTCGTCCAGCTTTGCAAGGCCGGCGGAGATCTTGGCAAGCTGCATCAGGCTGGCGATGCCCTCCATCATGCGTGCTCCACCCGAGGCCGAGATGATGATGAGCGGATGACGCGTCGCGAGGGAGCGGTCGACTGCTCGCGCGATGGTCTCGCCGACCACAGCACCCATGCTGCCGCCGATGAAGCTGTACTCCATGGCGCTGAGAACGACGTTGTGCGGGCCGAGCTGGCCGATGGCGTTGACGATGGCGTCGTTGAGGCCGGTCTTCTTCTGAGCCTCGGCGAGGCGATTCTTGTAGGGTTTGAGGTCGGTGAACTGGAGCGGGTCGGTGGAGCGGAGCTCGAGGTCGACGAGCTCGTAGCCGGGTTCGAGAAGACTTTCAATGCGGGTGCGGGCGTCGATGCGGAAGTGGTGGCCGCACTTGGGGCAGATCTGGAGGTTCGCCTGGAGCTCCGCTTTGAAGATGATCTGGCGACAGCCTGGGCAGCGGACCCAAAGGCCTTCCGTACGGACCGTCTTCTCCGGGTCGTTGACGATCTCGTTGTCTTCGCGTTTGAACCAACTCATTCTGCGTGCCTTCCGGGTGCCTTACTCATTGT
>Ga0193716_1000871_pt1 | contig 18017 bp, 12 predicted proteins | sample U2c1metaG_FD_145901 | JGI IMG/M metagenome (GOLD analysis project Ga0193716, IMG submission 145901) | Soil microbial communities from a riparian zone of the East river system, Colorado, United States - U2c1 | ecosystem: Environmental > Terrestrial > Soil > Riparian zone | place: USA: East River...
CAAACAACTCCTCAAGGCTGCTCAGCTTGCTCACCACCCCTCCTCGGCTTCCCGAAAGACCACTGTACCCGATGGACCTTGGATATTTGCACCAGAGCCGTCAGCTTCTCACACATCCTTAAGTTGACAATGCCCTCAGGACCTATCTTCAGACCTCGAGGGCCACAACCTCGTAGATCTTCACCGATGGAACAGTAATTTCAATCGTGCGGCCGGTCTGTTTAAAGGGAACACCCGTCTCCGCACGGAGCAGGGATGCTGTCCTGATCTTCACATCCCTCGGAAGCTGGATGCGCACTTTTTGTGCACCGAGAGTGACCGGTGTACGCATGTGACCCCGGAAGGCGTTAGCACCGTTGTAGTTCAGCATGTGGACCGCAAAGCCGGGTTCGGTCTCCCAGGCGATGACTTCCATCAGGCCTTCACCCTGCACCTGGACGGCATCGGTATCGCGCATAAGCCATCTTACGGCGTTCAGCAGCTGTCGTCCCAGATCGAGGTTGTCGAGCCGCCAATAGGACGCGTCCATGTCGCCGGCGAAGTAGATGAGCCGCGACTTGCCTGTCTCGCGCAGCACGATCGAAGGCATGTTGCTGGGCCCTTCACGCGCGAAGACCGCCTCCGGAGGATAGACCGGGTAAGGCTTGATGAAGGTCATCACCGGGTTCGGTACGGGATTGAGTGGGATGCTCCAGATCGGACCCGCGATCCACTCCGTCTGCTCAAAGCCGGCGCTGATCGCATTGCGCTGCTTGATGGATTGCAGATGCACCGAGGTAATGGGGCCGATCGCTTCAGCCTCCGCGCGGAAGCGGTCTCCGGCTTTACTAATGCCGAAGAGCTTACCCAGGGCGAAGTCTGCGCGAGGATTGCCATTTTCGTCGTAGAGACTGGTCTCGAAGGTAGCCAGCAGCGATCCGCCACGCTCCACAAATCCTTCGAGTGCACGGCACTGCGCATCGCTCAGCAGCGCGACATTGGGGAGTATAAGAACTGAGTACTGAGCGAGACGCTTCTCGTTGAGGTCTTCTTCGTGAACGAAGTCGAACGGGATGCGGCCCTCGGTCAGGATCGAGTACATCCCTTCGATATGATCTGCCTTCTCTTCCGGGCCAGGCGCCTTATAGAGAGTGACCGACTTCGATGAAGCGATGATAGCGACCGATGAGAGCGAGCGCGTGTTATGGAAGTGCTTGTCGTGCCGGGCATGCCAGCTGAGGAAGTCGCGGCCCGGAGCCTGCCAGCGACGATCTTCCTGGAAACCCTGCTCCATCCCCAGCCAGTGGTACCAAACAATACCCCCGGAGGCCGCGGTCTGCGCCATGCGGCATTCGGGCTCGGATGAGGTCTCCGTCACCTGGCGCCACATCAGCCGTCCAGCACGTGAATAGCTTGCCGTGACGGCGGCGACCGGGCGGTCGCCCATCAGTGCACGTGCGAACTTGACCTGCTGCGCATCCTGCCAGATGGGAGCGAATACGCCGGAGCGCGATTGATTGTCGGCGGTATACCAAAGCGCGTCGCGGGTGAGCTTCCACTGATCGAGACCGGATTCCTTCAGGCCTCCACCGAGGTTGGAACTGTAGAAATTGTTCGGACTCTTCTCGAGCACTACTTTCTTGTAGAGGCTGATCAGGTCGGCGGCGCTGGCCATCAGGGCAGCACGGTATCTCTCCGAGTGGGGATCGCCGATCTTCTTGCAGTTATCGCAGTAGCAGACCTGCATGGTCGGCCAGCCGTTCATATAGAAGCCATCAATGTCATAGCGCGCATTCAGCTCGCGGATGATGGCGGGCTGCTGCTCAGTGAACTGACCACTGAACTGGCAGGTGAAGGCAATATCCGGTGCGGAGGATTGCAGACCGCCATCCTTGTTACGTCGAAACCACAGCGGATGTGCTGCAAGCAGCTTGGGATCGGTCCATTGGATGTCCGGGCTCATACGGCCGTAGACACGAATACCCCGCGATTTCGCGGCCTTGACGCACTCACCGAAGAAATCGCGCCCGTTCAGATACACGCTGCGGTGGAAGAAGGGAACCTCGGTCGGATAGAAAGCAACTGGGCCAGAGACAGAAAGCGCCACTGCATCAACCTTGGCCGATGCCCAGTAGTCAGCCCACTTTTCTACGTCGCCATACTGCGGATCCTTCTCGTTGAAATTAGTCTGACCCACTCGCTTGATGCGGCGGTACCATGGCATCTCCACTGGAGGAGTTGCCGCTGCAACAACTGGATCGAGGGTCAAGGCAGACAGAGCGGAAGGAGCAGAAAGAGCCGCCATCACGCTGCCTGCTCCCATCAGGGTAAACTCGCGCCGATTTGGCTTCATAAATTTGCTGCTCCGGTGTTGACGGTGCCCCACTGAGGCTTGTGTATGTCTCACGAAGACTACGGAATGCGGTCCGACCCGTCAATCAGCCGAAAGTAGGATCGGTACCCTGATATAAAGCTGATGAGCTGAAGTTGCGTGAAGGTCGCATGCTGTGAGACACCTCGCGGTTCGCGACGCACTGCTGTTAGATTGTCGGAGCTGAGGTCGGATGAAAAACCAATCCCCGAAGAAGTCGCAACTCGATAAAGCCCCACGGCACCCTGTGACGGCCTACGACGTTGCACGCCTCGCAGGAGTCTCACAGTCGGCGGTATCGCGTGCGTTCACGGCTGGCTCGAGCATCTCCCTGCGCACGCGCCTCAAAGTCGAAGACGCGTCGCAGAGGCTCAACTACAGGCCAAATCTGATCGCGCGATCGCTCTCCATGCGGCGCTCAAACACCGTCGGGGTGATCGTTCCGCCGATGAACAATGCCTTTTTCCCGGAGCTGCTGGAGGAGCTTTCCGCCGCTTTCAACCGGCTTGGATACCGTGTCCTGCTGTTCACCTCCAGTTCATCGATCTCTTCCGGTCCGATTCTCGAAGAGGTGTTGCACTCGCGTGTAGACGCAGTTGTGACGGTCTCAGCTTCAGTCTCGTCGAGATTCGCGGAGGAGTGTCAACGAAGCAGACTGCCGATTATCTTTCTCAATAGAAAGACCGATAGCAAAGGGGTCTCCAGCGTTACGGGCGCGAATGTACAGGGTGCGGAGACAATTGCGTCGTTTCTGGTCGCCGGCCGCCACACGCGCTATGCGTTCATGGCTGGTCTCGAGTCCTCATCCACCAGCCGGGACAGAGAAATAGCGTTCACGCGACGCTTGGCAAAGCTTGGGAAGACTTTATGCGGCCGCGTAAACGGTAACTTTTCTTTTGAAGAGGCCATGAGCGCTTCACGGACACTGCTGTCGGCCCGGTTACGGCCTGATGCGATTTTCTGCGCAAACGATTACATGGCCATCGCCACGATTCAGATAGCGCGCTGCGAGTTCGGTCTGGATGTCGGTCGTGACATCTCCATCGTCGGCTTCGACGACTCAAAGCCCGCGAGCTGGCCAGCCTTCCTGCTGACCACCTATGGACAACCGGCTCGGGCTATGGCCGAGAGGACGGCCGAGCTCCTGCACGGGCAGTTGCGCTCGACAGATAAGAGAGCGGCGACTGAAGTGATCATGCCCGGAGATCTGGTAGTGCGAGAATCGGCGCGCCGTCCGAAACGGGGATTGGGTGGGTCTCCCGATAGGCAAATCTGGTCCGACACACAGATCTGAATAACCGCTTGCAGATAGCTGACCGATGGGCGTAAACTCCCGTTCGCATGCGGATGCAAAATTTCCTGGTATTGGTAAACTCATGGCGCGATGGATGAAAAGAGGAGCCGATCTCTCGAAAGGAAGAGAGGTCGATGCCAGGGTACGGGATACCGTCGAGGGAATTCTGGCCGAGATCGCAAACCGTGGCGACGACGCCATTCGGGAATTCTCGCTGCGCTTCGACAAACTGGACCGTGAATCGTTCCGGCTCTCCGACGCCGAAATTCAGGAGTGTCTCGACCAGATTCCCGAGCGCCATCTGCGAGATATCGAATTCGCGCAGACCCAGGTACGAAACTTCGCCTGCCATCAACGCAACTGCCTGCAGGATCTTGAAGTGGAGACACTGCCGGGGGTGATTCTGGGACACAGGAACATTCCCGTCAAAGCCGCAGGATGCTATGTGCCGGGGGGCAAGTATCCACTCCTGGCAAGCGCGCATATGTCCATCCTCACGGCCAAAGTCGCCGGTGTGAAGCGTGTGATTACCTGCGCTCCTCCCTTTGGCGGCAAGCCGTCGTCGCTCATTGTGGCGGCCCAGCAGATGGCCGGTGCAGACGAGATCTACTGCATGGGCGGCATCCAGGCAATCGGGGCAATGGCCCTCGGAACAGAGACGATCGCCCCCGTCGACATGCTCGTAGGACCCGGCAATGCATTCGTGGCGGAGGCCAAGAGGCAGTTGTTTGGGCGGGTTGGGATCGATCTCGTGGCCGGACCGACAGAGACGCTCATCATTGCGGATGAGACGGTGGACGCAGAGATGTGCGCGACGGATCTTCTCGGTCAGGCGGAGCATGGACCCGAGTCGCCCGCGATTCTGCTTACAACCTCAGAGACCCTCGCGCGGGAGACGTTGCAGGAGATAGAGCGCCTGCTGAAGATCTTGCCGACCGCTGAGATCGCTCGCAAGTCCTGGCAGGACTTCGGCGAAGTTATTCTGGCAGAGGATGAGGACGAGATGCTGCGCGTCGCCGACGAGATCGCTTCGGAACACGTCCAGGTTCTAACCAGAGATCCGGACTTCTTCCTAAACAATATGCACAACTACGGCGCGCTGTTTCTTGGACCCCGAACGAACGTGGCCTTCGGAGACAAGGTGATCGGCACCAACCACACCCTTCCGACGAGGAAAGCCGCTCGCTATACGGGTGGATTGTGGGTAGGGAAATTCTTGAAGACCTGCAGCTACCAGCGGGTAGTCACGGACGAGGCATCCGCAATGGTCGCCGAGGCTTGCTCGCGCCTTTGTATGTTGGAAGGTTTGGTAGGACATGCGGAACAGGCTAACATTCGCTTGCGGCGTTATGGCCACACGGATGTCGCCTATGGGCAGGCTGCAGAGGAAGACAGGTTCACCGAAGTAAGTTACGGGAAGAAGTGAGTCGATGGCAGTGATAGCGAACCTGATGGGCCTGGCATTCCTTATGCTAGTCGCGTACAGCGGCTTCAGTGTGATCCTGTTCGCCCCATTGGCAGCGCTGATCCCCGTCATTCTCACCCATCCATCGCAGGTGCCGGAGATCTTCACCGGCATTTACATGGAGAAGATGGTCTATTTCGTAAAGCTGTACTTTCCCTTGTTCCTGCTCGGCGCAGTCTTCGGGAAGCTGATCGAACTCTCCGGTTGCGCGCAGTCGATTGTCTCCGCCATCATCGGAGTCATGGGGCGCGGTCGGACGATACTGGCCGTGGTGTTGGTCTGTGCGCTTCTCACCTACGGTGGAGTGTCGCTGTTCGTTGTCGTGTTCGCCGTGTATCCATTCGCCGCCGAGATGTTCCGCCAGGCTGGTATCCCAAAACGGCTGATTCCAGCTACCCTGGCGCTCGGAGCCTTTAGCTTTACGATGGATGCGCTGCCCGGCACGCCGCAGATTCAGAACATCATTCCCACCACCTTCTTTGGAACGACGGCGTGGGCCGCTCCTGTACTCGGCTGCATCGGATCGATCTTCATCCTTACGACCGGCATAGGTTATCTCACCTGGAGGGCGCGCCGCGCTGCAGGCGAGGGATATGGCACAGGACATATCCAAGAACCGGAAGAAGTTCCCGCAACCGCACTGATCCACCCCGGGATTGCGATCCTGCCGCTCATCACGGTACCAGTCTGCAATCTTCTCTTGGGTACAGTGATTCGCGGGAGGTTCGGTCCAACTTCAACCCTGGTCTTGCCCGGTCTGAACTCCCCCCTCAGAACAAACGTATCGAGCGTCGTCAGCGTCTGGGCGCTGGAAGGCGCTCTGCTGATCGGGATAGCGATGGCAGCTGCAATGGGATTTAGCGAGCTGCGATCGAAGATCGCGGAGGGTTCGAAGCTGGCCGTGGGCGGCGCCCTGCTGGCAACGATGAACACAGGCTCGGAGTATGGCTTCGGATCCGTGATCTCCGCACTTCCCGGCTTCGTCGCGGTACGCGATGCGCTCGGTACGATCTCGCACCCGCTCCTGAATGCAGCAATCACGACCACGACGCTGGCCGGCATCACCGGCTCAGCCTCTGGAGGTCTGGGGATCGCACTGGCGGCGATGTCGACGCACTTTGTGGCGACGGCACATGCTGCTGGCATTCCGCTGGAAGTGATGCACCGCGTTACCGCAATGGCAAGCGGTGGGATGGACGATCTGCCGCATAACGGTGCAGTCATTACCGTCCTGGCCGTGACCGGCCTGACCCATCGGCAGTCGTATATGGATATCTTTGCCATCACGATTCTGAAAACGGTCGCGGTCTTCGTCGTAATTTTTGTCTACTCAGTTACGGGAGTCAGTTAGTGGGAGGTGCAGTGATGATGGCACAATGTCTCGAAGCTTTGAAGATAGAGCAGTTCGACCCGAAGTACTGGATGCGGAGTAGAGTCCTTACGATTTCCCTGGCTGGCGTGGTGCTCTGCGCAGGTGTTCTTTTTACTTTTAGGCAGGGTGTCGGTCTTCCAAAGATGTCGATCTGCCTTCTTGTAGGTAGCCTAGCTCTTCCTCTGCCGCTGTGGACCCGGAGACGTATACGGGCGATGCGCATCCAGTTCCGCGTGTCGATCGTGAAGGAGGAACGCGAGCGCCTCGCAAGGGAGCTGCATGACACCGTGATACAGAACTGCACCGGCCTGTCGGTATTGCTGGAGGCAATGGCGAGCGCGGCGGAAAGGAACGAACCGATGCCGAGAGAGTTGCTGGATTGCGCCCGCGAACAGGCGTGCCGGACCGTCGATGATGTCAGGAACGCAGTCTGGAATCTGCGCCGACCGGAGAAGGACACAGACCTCGTCGCGGTTCTGCACGATCTTGCAGCCCAGATGACCTCGAACGGCGGAAGCTCCATAAACGTGCGGCACAATGTTGCCTCTCTGCCCGTGCCGGCGAGTTCAGCAGATGAGATCTCCATGACTGTCCGCGAGGCCATCTGCAATGCGGTACGCCACAGCGGAACAGAAGAGATTCTTGTGGACCTGTGCAGCGACAGGGAGGGACTGCGCGTCTCCATACAGGACTACGGCTGCGGTCTTTCGGCAACGGTCAAGCCAGGCGACTCAAAACACTTCGGCATCGTCGGAATGCAGGAGCGAATGCAGCGGCTCGGAGGCGGTCTCCAGATCAACGGCATGCCGGGAACAGGGACGACGGTCAACCTGATGTTACGTTGGGGAAGCGCGGCAAGTCGATGGTATGGGTCTGAGTGAGTACATCCGAGACACAGTCGCTTAGCGTCTTGATCGTAGATGACCATCCCATCATGCGCGTGGGGGTTGCATCCATCTTGATCGGCGCCGGGTTCACGGTCATTGCACAGGCTGGCACTGGAACCGATGTAATCCGGCTGCACCGCCAGCTGCATCCCGACCTTACGTTAATGGATCTTCGACTGCCGGATATCAGTGGCACCGAGGCGATCCAGAGGATCCGATCGCAGGATCCTACGGCGAAGATCGTGGTTCTGACAACGTACGAAGGCGACGAAGACATTCATCAGGCAATCGGCGCCGGAGCCAGCGGATACCTGATCAAAGGTATGTCCCATAAGCTCCTGCTGAAGGCTCTCCATCAGGTTCATCGCGGCTCCCGTTTTCTGCCGCATGCTGTGATCGAGACGCTGCAATCGCGTATCCCCACCTCACACCTCAGCCAGCGCGAACGCGAGGTCCTGCAGTTGATGTTTCAGGGCATGAGCAACAAGGAAATCGCAGATGCCCTGCAGATCAAAGAGGCCACGGTCAAGTCGCACGTCAGCGTCATCCTCATGCGCCTCGATGTCACGGATCGTACGCAGGCGGTTGTAGAAGGCCTCAAACGGGGACTCGTACACCTGTAGCCACGCCCCTTCTCATTCCGTTCAGTGCATGTTAGAACCGCTTACGATCGATCCTCCGGTTCGGCGCGGTCAAGGCAATAACCACAAATGTTTTTTTGTGGTTCTCCTACTTTCGGCGGATTCGTGATGTGCTAACCGCTCGGTAGAGTCCCCTTGTCACACGATCAAGAGCCGCGCGCGTAGCCAAAGAGAACTGGTGTCAGGTCTCAGACAGAATCTATACGCGTAAGGCGACATGGAGTTGTGAGCCGCCGGCAGACGTAGAGCAGGAACATCCGACTAAATTCAGGAGTGCCACAAAATGAAACGTTATAGCTGGTTTGCCATCGCTCTACTTCTCTCTTTGTTCGTGGGCGGGCGAGTTGTTTCTGCTCAGGAGACGCGCGCAACTTTGAGTGGCACGGTCACCGATCCGGATGGCTCCGCCGTGCCCAACGCAAACGTGACGCTCGTTAATGTGAAGACAAATATCACCGCGACGGCAAAGAGCACCGCGGAGGGTCAATACCGTTTCCTGTTCATCGATCCAGGAACCTATACGCTTAGTGCCGAGAGTGCTGGCTTCTCCAGATTCTCCGAGCAGAACATCGTTCTGGTCACAAGCCAGGCTTCCACACTGGACATCAAACTGGCCGTAGGGTCGGAGTCACAGACTGTTACGGTGACCGCAGACCAGCCGCTCCTAGAAACTGAAAAGTCCGATCGCGGACTTACGCTGGGAGAGCGCAGCCTCGAAGAGCTTCCCATCAATGTGCGGAACCCCATCGCGCTTACGCAGATCACTCCGGGGGTAACCCAGTCCATCCAGCGTTACGATCTCACCCCGTTCACCAACAACGGCAATTCCCAGTACGCAATCAACGGCATCCAGGGAGACGCGACCGAGAACCTCCTTGATGGCGCTCCAAACGACATGATCTATCAGGGCTTGAACAGCATCGCCTATATCCCCTCAGTCGACGTAGTCTCCCAGTTCAAGACGATTACTGCTCCGTACGACGCGCAGTATGGCCGCAATGGCGGCGGCGTAATTTCGGTGGTGACCAAGAACGGTACAAATAACCTGCACGGTACCGGCTACTACTTCGTGCAGCGGCCGAACTTCAACGCCAACTCCTGGGTGAACAACTCTAAGGCTCAGCCACGCAGCGACAACTCGCTCGACGAGTACGGAGTAACAATTGGCGGCCCCGTCGTCATTCCGCATCTCTACAACGGGCACGACAAAACCTTCTTCTTCGGCGGCTGGGAAGGATTCCGTCAAAGCATCAATCTCGCGTCAGTAGTCTCTGTACCTACGCAAGCGCAGCGTAATGGGGACTTCTCGCAAACTCGTTCCGCTACTGGCGCGTTGATCACCATCTACAATCCTTCTACCGGCCGAAATGTTAACGGTGCTTGGACCCGAGACCCTTACCCGGGAAACGTCATTCCAGCAAGCCAGATGGATCCGGTGGGCAAGGCCCTCCTGAACCTCTATCCGCTTCCCAACACCAATGAGGGCGCGGTCGTGAACTGGCAAAACAACTACTACGCTCCGGCCGTCACCAACTACACCTTCAACAATACGATCGCCCGCATCGACCATACCTTCTCGGATAAGGAGAAGGTCTATGTACGATATGCCTGGAACAGTGCGCTGATTCAGAACAATCAGAACCAGATACCCGGCATCGCCTTGGATGATCGCCACGGCACCAAAACGAACAACGATGTGGTCATCGACTCCGTAACGGTATTGACTCCGAATCTCCTGCTCGATCTGCGAGGCTCTCTCACCCGATGGACCCAGAACTTCCTGCCTTCCACCTACGGACAATTCGACGCAACCCAGATCGGGCAGCCCGCCTCACAGGTCAACCAGTTTCAGGAGAAGCCGCGCTTCCCCTTTGTCTCCCTCACCTCTACTTCAAACACAAACTTCCCGACCTCCGGCGGACAGTATCAATATCTCGGTCTCTCGAATCAGAACATCTATTTCGCACCGACCACCGCGGTCTCCGGCTCGCCCACAGTGATCTGGACCAAGGGACGGCAGACCATCAAGACCGGCCTCGACTTCCGTTGGACCAGATTTGCAAGCTACCAGGGAGCCTACGGCGGAGGTGCTTACAACGTAACCTCTGTCTTCACCCAGAAGAACTATCTCACTGCCGACTCGACCAGCGGCAACAGCGCTGCATCACTCCTGCTGGGGGCGGCCCAGTCCGGCGAAGTGGACTATAACCCCCGTCCTTACTGGAGCATCAAGTACTACGGTCTGTGGTTCCAGGACGACATCAAACTAGCCTCCCGGTTGACCGTAAACGTCGGACTGCGTTATGACATCCAGGCACCGATCACCGAGCGGCATAATATCTTCAACTACGGCTTCGACTTTGGAGCGGTGAACCCGATCAATAGTGCGATCAATCACAGTGCCTATTCCGGAACCGTCTATGGGGGGCTAGGTTTTGTCAATCAGAATGGCAATCCCCGCTCGCCCTTCAATACCGACTGGAACAACATTCAGCCCCGCGTCGGTGCCGCCTATCGCGTGACCAACGGCTTTGTCATCCGCGGCGGATACGGAATCTTCTACGTCCCGCAGTTTTCGCAGGCGAGTCAAAATGGCTTCAGCCAGCCAACACAGTTCGTAGGAACTACGGACAACGGGGCTACGATCGCCAGTAGATTGTCCAATCCCTTCCCCGCCGGTATTCAGCAACCCTCCGGTTCGGACCTCGGTCTGGCTACCCTCAACGGCAAGCCCGTCACTTACTCCGACCCCAGCGGCCAGATCGGCCATGTGCAGAGCTTCACGTTTGGCTTCCAGAAACAGTTGCCTGGGAAAGTTACAGTAGACGCTGCTTACGTCGGCACACGGGCTAACCAGCTTCCCGTCACATTGAACATCAACGCACCTTCCGCAGCGAACCTTGCCCTGGCCAACTCCGACACCGGCGGAAACTCCAGCTACTTCAGTGCCTTCGTTCCCAATCCTTTTGCTGGGCTGCTGCCCGGAACGACTCTGAACGGTGCGACAGTAACACGACAGCAGCTCTTGCTTCCGTTCCCACAATTTACTGCGGTCAATCGCGCTGACATTCCAATCGGAAAGAATTGGTACAACGCTCTGCAGGTCACCTTGCAGCAGCGCACCTTCCATGGCTTCGATCTCACCGTTGGCTACACGCTGCAAAAAAATCTACAGGCAGTCAACTATCAGAACCCGCAGGACGCGGGTATCTCGGGAACTGGCACATCCGCCGGCAACTATTCTGCCCTGGCGGTTGATGGGCTAACTCCGCCGACTCACAGTTTGACTCCTTATGATCGGACTCAGCGCCTCAATGTAGCGCCGGTGTATGAGCTGCCATTCGGCAAAGGACGGCAGTATCTTAGCCAAGTCCAAAACAGAGCACTGAACACGATCATCACCGGCTGGCAGGCCTCTGCCTCGCTCGTCTGGCAGACCGGTGCACCCATGACCGCGCCGGCGGGTCTTGCCCTGATCGGCAACCCGAACGTGTCCGACAAGAACTTCGACCGCATGTTCAATAGCGGCGTTCGGCAATTGAACGGAACGGTAACCGGACTTACTGCCAGTGACATCTCTAACCCCGCATGGCGGGTGCTTCCCGCATTCGCGCCGAAGCCGACGCCTCAATATATGGGCAATGTTCGCAATTTCTGGGGCACCGAGACCAATATCACCGCCTCGAAGAACAACTACATTCGCGAGACGATGAACCTGCAGTTGCGCTTTGATTTCCTGAACGCATTCAACCACCCCATCTTCGGTCAGGATCCAACAGTAAGCTTCACTTCTCCCACTTTTGGACAACTGGTGCGTGGCAATGGACAGAGCGCGATCCCCCGTACGATTCAATTGGCCGCACGCTTCATCTTCTAGATTCGTCTGCGTATCTTGGGCTGGCCTGACGTTCCCGGCCGGCCTTTCCCCTTACACTTTCTTTAGAGAAGGGAACACCTCCTTGGAAATATCTCGTCGTGACTTCGTCGCCTTATCTGCTTCTGTAGCAGCTACCGCATCTCTCTCCAACGTCGTATTTGCGCAGGCCCAGCCTGATGTCCCGGGAACACCGTGGCATCAACGCATTCGGCGCGCTGGGCAGGTCAACATCACCGAGCACGACCCGGTCGCCCTCAATGTCGAGGAGTGGGCGGACTACTTCCATAGTCTGAAGTGCGACGTCGTCTTCGCCTCCGTGACGGGCATCATCGCGTATTACCCAACTGAAATTCCCTTTCACCGCAAAAGTAAATTTCTGAATAACCGTGACTTCACCGGCGATCTGGTGCGCGCTGCGAAGAAGCGGGGCATGCATGTGATCGCGCGCTTCAGTCCCGACCTCAACTGGGGCGACGCACTTCAGGCCCATCCGGACTGGTTCCAGCGAACCAAAGATGGCCAGCCAAAGACTGCCGAAGAAGAACCGCAGCTTTTCAAAACCTGCATGTTCAGCACCTACTTTACGGAGCACATGCCTGCGTTGTTCAGAGAGGTGAACAGGCGCTATCCGGTCGACGGTCTATTCACCAACGCATGGCCCGACCTCGGCAGGCTGCAGGAGTGCTACTGCGATGTCTGTAAGACTCTGCCCGCCTACGGCACCGTCGCCTATTGGGATAAGTACACAGAACGATGTGTAACTTTATGGAAGATGTGGGATGCCATTGCAAAGGAGAAGGGGCCGGACAATCTCTTCTTTGCCAACATGGGCGGGGCCATCCAATCCGGTCCCAGCATGATGGCGCTCAAGGGTGTGGCGCAGTGGTACAACTGCGATAACCAGGGCCGTGGCGGCGAATATGAGCCCATCTGGGGATGCACCCTGCAGGGACGCGTCTGCGATGCGATCCTTAATGGGCATACCGCAACAAACGTGACGGCTTCCTACTGCACCGGCAAGCCACGCTGGCGCAACATCCATAAGTCCACCGAAGAGGCGCAGATGTGGCTCAACGAAACCGTCGCCAGCGGCATGGTCCCCTGGTATCACTTCGTCGGTGGAGAAGACGGACTCGGTGCAGACAAGCGCTGGCATCAGCCCGGTTTCGACTACTTCAACTGGCTTGCCAAGCACGATCAGCACCTCACCAACAAGGACACAGTCGCTGATATCGCCGTCGTGATGGGACAGCGCAACCAGCGCTTCTATCGGCACGAGGATCTCGGTGATCCCATGATGAACATCAATGGACTGTACCTCGCACTGCTGGAGGGGCGTTTCGTCTTCGACTTCCTGCACGAAGAAGACCTCCTCACCGAGAAGGTGAAGAAGTACAAGACGCTTCTGCTTCCGAATATCGCTCTGCTAAGCGATGCAGAGTGCGCTGCCATCAAGACATTCGTGCAGAACGGCGGATCTGTCATGGCATCGTTTGAGACCAGTCTCTACGATGACCAGAACAAGAAGCGGCAGGACTTCGGTATCGCCGATCTCTTTGGAATTCACGTGACAGGTCCGCGACGTACGCGTGTCGGCAACGCCTTCATGGGACGCATCGAACGAAAGCATCCAATTCTGGAAGGCTTTGGCGACACGGAATGGCTCCCCGGAGCGCAGTGGTTGCAGCCCATCGCCCCGGTCGATAATCCCGTGATGACCGTGATTCCACCCTATGTAAACTATCCCCCGGAGCTCGCCTATCCGTATGTGTCGAAGACCGACATCCCGGACCTGGTCGCGAAGGAAGTTGGATCGAGCCGCCTCGTCTACTTCGCCGGAGATATCGAGCGCACCGCCTGGCAGTCAGGCAACAAAGACTTGAGCCAGCTCTTGCAGAATGCCATCCGCTGGGTCTCGAAGAACGAGTCGCCAGCGAAGGTAGAGGGCCAAGGATTGGTTGAGACCTTTGCATGGGAGACCAAAGCCGGCTTTGCCCTGCATGTGCTCAACTATACGAACCCCGGCGCATTCAGGGGATACATCCGCGACTTCTATCTGATTGGGGAACAGCTGGTAACCATGAAGATTCCAGCCGGACGAAGAGTCTCACGCGTGGAGCTTCTTCGGGCCGGAAAAGACATCCCGTTTCAACGCGTAAGTGGTGGCATACAGTTTCGAATTCCAAGCGTGCTCGACTACGAGATCGCCGCAATGTACTCCATCTAGCAAGTGAGACCGCGGTCCCTGCAGCCCCGCGCAAAGGGGCATGAGTGATGAAGATAAAGGCAACGATTGAACGAGTGCCGGGAGGTATGATGACGGTTCCGCTCGCCTGTGGCGCGCTGTTGGCGACCCTCGCGCCCCTCGCCGGATCATTCTTCGGATCGTTCACCGGAGCACTCTTTTCGGGTGCGCTCCCCTTGCTGGCAGTCTTCTATGTCTGCATGGGAGCCACCATCCCGCTGCGATCGATGCCCAGTGTCCTCAAACGCGGAGGCGCTCTGATAGCGGCGAAGATTACGGTCGGTATCCTGGCGGGCCTGCTGCTGGGGCAGATCCTTGGAACTCAGCCCATTGCAACCGGCTGGTTTGCCGGACTATCCACGCTGGCCGTGGTAGCCGCAATTAACGATACCAACGGCGGCTTGTACATGGCGCTCATGCGACGTTATGGAACCGCGGAAGAGGCCGCATCCTACTCCGTGATGGCACTGGAATCGGGGCCTTTCCTCACCATGGTCACGCTCGGCGTCGCGGGGCTGTCGTCCTTTCCGTGGCAGACCTTCGTAGGAGCGGTTCTGCCGTTATGTGCCGGGATAGTGTTGGGAAATCTCGATCCGGAGATGCGGGCATTTCTCGGACAAGCAGTTTCCGTCATCATCCCATTCTTCGCCTTCGCGCTGGGCACAACCCTGGATCTTCATCTGGTGTGGACTGCCGGACTACTGGGCCTTCTTCTCGGAGTCGCGACATTGTGTGTCTCTGCTCTCGTGTTGATCGCTGTGGACAAGACCATCGGCGGCAATGGAACCGCGGGCATCGCGGCCTCGGCTACTGCGGGCAACGCTGCGGCGGTACCGATGCTCGTAGCTGCAGCCAATCGGGAGTACTTTGCGGCCGCCCGCACTGCAACCGTACTAGTAGCTTCGAGTGTGGTGGTGACCAGTCTCCTGGTGCCGCCGTTAACTGCGTGCTGGCATAGATGGATGGCCCGCTCGCACACTGCGAAAGTTGAGGGATAGACAATGCCTCGTGTGCTGATCCTTGCTGATGATCTTTCCGGCGCCGCGGACTGCGGTATCGCCTGCGTTCACGCAGGATTGAGTGCGATGGTGTCGCTCGGAACCCCGCGCGACGCCGATGCCGCAGCCGACGTCCTCTCTCTGGATGCCCATACGCGCGTCCTCACTGCCGATGCAGCGGCCGACCGTATGCGGAACCTGGTGCTCCAATACGCCGGCGAAAGATCAACGCTGCTCTTCAAGAAGATAGATTCCACCTTGCGCGGGCATCTCGGACCGGAACTCGCCGCAGTGCTCGAAGCACGTCGCACCGTAGTTCCCGGCGCCGTCGCAATCATGGCCCCCGCCTTTCCCTCGAACGGTCGAACCACCGTAGGCGGTATGCACTATGTTCACGGATCGCCTCTGCATGAGAGCGACCTCTGGAAGAAGGAAGGTATGCAGGGAGAGGCGCGAATCCCGGAGATGTTGCAGGGATCCGGCCTAGAGGTAGGACGCCTCGATCTAGCCACCGTGCGCAGATCGCGCGAGAAGCTGAGCGTCGCAACCAATGAACTGGCAGCGTCGCACGATGTGCTGGTATGCGACGCTGAGACCGCTGCAGACCTAAACGCCGTCGCAGAGACGGCGGCTGAGCTCGGCGCCCGCGCCGTATGGGTCGGGTCCGCCGGGCTCGCCCAGCATCTGGTAAAGGCCGCTCGGCTCGTCGCAACAGGAGAGGTTAAACCTCCAGTGCTTCCCCAGACCTCGGGTCCGGTATTGTTCGTCATAGGAAGCGCCAGCCGCACAACAAAACATCAGGCCGCTATTCTGCTGTCCAGCGCAGCCATTCACGGCATCGTCGTTCCGCCGGAAGTGCTGCTCGCCGGCCCCAGCGGCCCTGACTGGAACGCCTTCACTAAGGAGCTTTGCGATTCGGTGAGTCATGGTGAAGATGTCATCCTGCTCTGTGGTTCAGACCCCGAAGTCGCTGCTGCGGATCGTCCACGGCTCTCCGACGCTCTGGGTGAGATGACTTCGACTCTGCGTGGCCGTGTCGGCGCCATAGTAGCCTCAGGCGGTGAGACGGCACGAAAAGTACTGGACGGCTGGGGCGTCCAGACAATGAACCTGCACGGCGAGCTGGAGAAGGGTGTGCCCATCTCAACAGCCACGGTCAACGGATCGCGACCGCTCACCGTCATCACCAAGGCAGGCGATTTTGGACAACCATACACCCTGCTACATTGCAGAGAGTGGCTGAAACAGACAAGGATCTCCTGAATGATGAAGCGTCCAATTATAGCCATGACCATGGGCGATGCCGCCGGGATCGGCCCCGAGGTAATTATGAAGAGCCTCGCCCACGCCGAACTCTATGAGCGGTGCAGGCCAGTCGTTGTAGGCGATGCGGAACGCCTCCGGGCAGCCGGAAAAATCGTCGGAAGTTCTTTGCAGGTGCGCAGCCTGCAGCCCGACGAATTGGACGACGCACAGTATCTCCTCGGAACCGTGGACTGCCTCGACATGCCGCTTGTTCCAAAGGATCTCCCTTGGGGGAAGCTCTCGGCAGAGGCTGGGGATGCCGCCTACCACTTCATCGCCAAAGCGGCGGAGTTGGCGCTGGCCGGTAAGGTAGGTGCGATCTGCACTGGTCCTCTCAACAAAGAGGCGCTCTTCGCCGGTGGCCACAAATTTCCCGGCCACACCGAGATGCTGGCAGCCTTGACCGGCACCGAAGAGGTCTCGATGATGCTCAGCACGCCCAGACTCAAAGTGACCCACGTAACCACGCACATCGGACTCGTCGATGCGATCAAGCGCATCGAGCCCGGCCTAGTGGAGCGTACCATCGCACGCGCTCACGCGGTCCTGGTTAAAGCAGGCAATCCCGACCCGAAGATAGGCGTCTGCGGCATCAACCCCCACGCCGGCGAAAGTGGACTCTTCGGGTATGGCGAGGAAGATCAGAAGATTGTGCCGGCAGTAGAAGCCTGCCACGTGAAGGGATGGGACGTCGTAGGGCCATTACCCGCAGACACACTCTTCTACCTAGCGCAGCGTGGAGACTACGACATGGTGATCGCGATGTATCATGACCAGGGGCATGGCCCGGTCAAGGTACTCGGGCTCGATGTAGGCGTGAACATCACCATAGGCCTTCCGGTCGTGCGAACTTCAGTCGATCACGGCACGGCGTTCGATATCGCCGGAACCGGCACCGCCGATGAGCGCAGCATGCTCGAGGCAATGCGCCAGGCCGCGGAGTTGGCACCTTGATTCACAGCGGAAGCATCTGTAGGTTTGCACGGCAATCTCTGCGACGAGCCGATAGATTGACGTCCAAATAACGGTTCACCCGGAAAGGTTTTGCTTTAGATAGGTATTGCTTATCTGGTTGTTTCAGCAAGCCACAAGGGGTAGTGTTTCAGTCTTTCCGGGGGCTGTGAAGGTCTGAGGCTCCGCGTATTTGTATGTAAGGTACAGGTTTATGCGCGGTGCCGAGGCCGAGCAGGGTCTGGAACGCAGCCATGGGTGTCTGACGACGATTGTGGCGAAAAACGAACTCATCAAGATAGACCTGCAGTTGATCGCGGCTTACGCCGTGATAGGTTCCGATGAGCCATTTGTTGTAGATTGCCGATGGCCCGGTCCGCCAATGGCGCAACTGATTTCTGGCCTTTGCGAAGGTCGCTTTGCAGTGGCTGGGTGCGCGGAATATGCCTGAATCCGGCTTGTTCAAATCCGGCGAAGCTTTTGAGCCCGTCGGTGTAGATCGTAGGGCTCTGGTGCAAATATCCAAGGTCCATCGGGTACAGTGGTCTTTCGGGAAGCCGAGGAGGGGTGGTGAGCAAGCTGAGCAGCCTTGAGGAGTTGTTTGCGGGACGGCACTTCGATCGTGAGGTGAT
>Ga0193716_1000872_pt1 | contig 17998 bp, 19 predicted proteins | sample U2c1metaG_FD_145901 | JGI IMG/M metagenome (GOLD analysis project Ga0193716, IMG submission 145901) | Soil microbial communities from a riparian zone of the East river system, Colorado, United States - U2c1 | ecosystem: Environmental > Terrestrial > Soil > Riparian zone | place: USA: East River...
TTGATCGAACAGGTAGTTGGCGTCGTGCGGTCCCGCCGCCGCCTCTGGGTGGTACTGCACCGAGAATGCCCGGCCGTCAACCAGTTTGATGCCTTCGACGACGCCGTCGTTTGCGCAGGTGTGGCTCACCACCGCCCGGCCGAACGCCGTGTCGAACTCCTCGCCGGCCTCACCCTCGAGGGCGAACCCGTGGTTCTGGGCGGTGACGGCGACGCGTCCGGTGGCGTGCTCCATCACCGGGATGTTGATGCCGCGGTGGCCGAACACCATCTTGTAGGTGGACCGTCCCAGCGCACGGCCGAGGATCTGGTTACCGAAGCAGATGCCGAACAACGGGATTCCGGCCCCTAGCACCTCGCGTGTCACCTCGACGACGTGGTCGGCCGTCGCCGGGTCGCCTGGCCCGTTGGACAGGAACACCCCGTCCGGGTTCAGGTGGGCGATCTGGTCGAAGGTCACCGACGATGGCAGCACGTGGCTGCGGATGCCGCGCCTGGCGAAGTTGCGCGGCGTGTTGGTCTTGATGCCGAGGTCGAGGGCGGCCACGGTGAACCGTTGCATGCCTTCGGGTTCCACGATGTAGGCGTCGTCGGTACTCACCTCGCCCGCGAGGTCGGCGCCGAGCATCGACGGCTGGTCGTTGACGCGTTCGAGCAGTTCGTCGACGTTGGCAAGCGCATCACCCGAAAACACGCCGGCCTTCATCGACCCAGCGGTGCGCAGGTGACGGACGACGGCGCGGGTGTCGATGCCCGCGATGCCCACGATGCCCTGGCGGACCAGTTCGTCGTCGAGCGTGCCGGTGGCTCGCCAGTTCGACGCGCGCGGCGACGGATCCCGCACCGCGTACCCGGCCACCCAGATCTTGTCCGCGCGGCTCTCGGCGTCCTCGTGATTCCAGCCGGTGTTTCCGATCTGCGGCGCGGTCGCGATGACGATCTGCCCGTGATAACTCGGATCGGTCAATGTCTCCTGATAGCCGGACATCCCGGTGGAGAACACCGCCTCGCCCAAGGTCTGTCCGATCGCGCCGAAAGGCGTGCCGGTGAACACCCGCCCGTCCTCGAGGACGAGCACTGCCCTGCTCCCGCTCATGCGGCGTCCTCCTCTACCCAGTTGGCCAGGTCGCGACGATCGTCGCCGCGGAACCCGGTGTCTATCTCGGTGCCCGACGGCAGCCGCCACCTGATCGCCAAGATGCCGTCGTGCGTCAGTGCCTTGCCTGCGATGCCGCGTTCGGTACGGATCGCCGTGATGGCGTCGTCGGGAATCCAGATGGGGCCAGCGCCGCTGCGCTGCAGCATGATTCCCTCCGGATAGCGGGTGAGCGTCGCCTTGCTCCGAAAGCCGAGGTCGCCGACCGCGATCCGGTCCTGCCAGCTGGGCGCGATGGTGCTGCCGACATAGAGGCCCTTGGTGGCCGGAATGATCGCGGGTCCGACGGTGTCGGGCAGTGGCGGCAGCGCGCCGATCAGCTCGGCCTGCCGCTGAGCGCGATGCAACCAACCACGCATCATCTGGCGGATCATGAACGCGATCAGCAGCACCAGCAGGGCCGCCATGATCAGCGATGCAACGAGCGTCGGTGTGTTCACGGTACCGATCCCCCGGTCGCTGCGCTCTCCCCCGCAAGCGGGGGGACCCCCAGCGCCGCCGGACTCTTGCCGTCACGCGCAGTGATCTTGCCGCGCAGCATCGTCAGCGTCACCGTGGCGGGCAGGGTCATGGACTCGAACGGTGTGTTGTCCGAACGGCTTGCGAGCTCGGTTCCGGTGACCGTCCACGTGGCGTCGGGGTCGACGACGGTCAGGTTGGCCGGCTCACCGACCGCCAATGGGCGGCCCTGATCCGGCAGCCCAACGATGCGGGCCGGTGCCTCGCTCATCACGCGCGCGACGTCGCGCCAGGTCAACAATCCCGTCCGCACCATGGTCTCGACCACCACCGACAGTGCCGTCTGCAGTCCAAGCATTCCTGGGCGGGCCGCGGCGAACTCGCACATCTTCTCGTGTTCGGCGTGCGGGGCGTGGTCGGTGGCGACGCAGTCGATGATGCCGTCGGCAAGCGCTTGGCGCAGCGCCTGCGCGTCGCCGGCCTCTCGCAGCGGCGGGGTCACCCGGTTCCTGCCGTCATAGCTGGCCAGTCGCGAATCGTCGAGCAGAAGGTGGTGCGGGGTGACCTCGGCGGTGATCGAGATGCCTTGTTCCTTAGCCCATTTCACCAGCTCGACGGTGCCCGCGGTCGACGCGTGACAGATGTGCACCCGCGCCCCCGCGTCACGGGCGAGCAACGCGTCGCGCGCCACGATCGACTCCTCGGCTGCGCGTGGCCAGCCCGACAGGCCGAGCCGCGCGGCGTTGGGGCCCTCGTGCGCGACGGCGCCGACGGTCAGCCGCGGCTCCTCGGCGTGCTGGGCGATCAAAACGCCAATTCCGGTGGCGTACTCGAGGGCGCGGCGCATCACCAGCGGGTCGTGCACGCAGATGCCGTCGTCGGAGAACATCTTCACCCGCCCGACCCCGGCGGCCATCAGCCCCATCTCGGTGAGCTGGGTACCTGCCAGCCCGACGGTGACCGCGCCCACCGGGTGGACGTCGACCAGTCCGACCTCCTGGCCGCGGTGCCAGACGTGGTCGGTGACTACCGCGGTGTCGGCGACCGGGTTGGTGTTGGCCATCGCGAAGACCGCGGTGAATCCGCCCAGTGCTGCTGCCGCCGAACCAGTTTCGATGTCCTCGGCATACTCCCGGCCGGGTTCGCGCAGATGCGTGTGCAGGTCGACGAACCCTGGCAGCAGCACCTGTCCCGTGGCATCGATGACGTCGGCCATGTCGGGCACGGTCAGGCCGGGTCCGATCGCTTCGATCTGACCGTCGGAGACCAGGACGTCGACGGCTTTGCCCTCACCGTAGAGCCGCACGTCGCGGATCATGATCATGCGCTGATCGCCTCCCGTCCGGCTCCGACCAGCAAGTGGAAGAGCACCGCCATCCGCACGTGTACACCATTGGAAACCTGTTGAAGGACTGCCGATTGCGACGAGTCGGCCACCGACGACGAGATCTCCATGCCGCGCAACATCGGCCCCGGATGCAGCACCACCGCGTCGCCGGACAGCTGCGCCAGACGCTTCTGCGAGAGCCCGTAGAGCACCGAGTACTCGCGGGCGGACGGGAAGAAGCCTCCGTTCATCCGCTCGGCCTGCACCCGCAGCATCAACACCGCGTCGGCGGCGGGCAGTTCGGCGTCGAGGTCCTGCGACACCGTCACCGGCCAGCTGGATACGCCGACCGGGAGCAGCGTCGGCGGTGCGACTAGCACCACCTCCGCGCCGAGCGTGGACAGCAGCAGGACGTTGGAGCGGGCCACCCGGCTGTGCAGGATGTCGCCGACGATGACGACCCGCTTGCCGTCGATGCTGCCCAGCCGCTGCCGGATGGTCAGCGCGTCGAGAAGCGCCTGCGTCGGATGCTCGTGGGTGCCGTCCCCTGCGTTGATCACGCTGGGTCCGCCCCCGTTGGGTTCCGCAGTCCACTCCGCAAGTTGTTGTGCCGCACCGGATGCCGGATGCCGGATGATCAGAGCGTCGGCGCCGGCGGCCCGCAGGGTCAGCGCGGTATCCCGCAGCGACTCCCCCTTGGACACCGACGAACTCGACGCGCTGACGTTGATCACGTCGCCGCTCATCCACTTGCCCGCGACCTCGAAGGACACCCGGGTGCGGGTGGAGTTCTCGTAGAACATCGTGATCACCGTGCGGCCGCGCAGCGTCGGGAGTTTCTTGACCTCGCGGCCGACGAGGGCTTCGCGGAACCGGTCGGCGTCGTCCAGGATCGCGGTCGCCTCGTCCTTGGTCAGGTCTGCTGCCGAGAGGAGATGTCGGGTGCTCATCGCTTGGGACCTCCGTACGACGCGATCAGCACGCCATCGCGGCCGTCGTGCTCGGTCAACAGAACCTTGATGTTGTCGCTGCGGGAGGTCGGTACGTTCTTGCCGACGTAGTCCGCGCGTAGCGGCAGTTCGCGGTGGCCGCGGTCGACGAGGGCGGCCAGTTGCACCGACCGCGGCCGTCCGATGTCACGCAATGCGTCGAGTGCGGCGCGCACAGTGCGACCGGAGTACAGCACGTCATCGACGAGCACCACCACCGCGTCGTCGACACCGCCGTCGGGGATCGACGTGTCCTCCAGCGGTCGGGGCGGCTTGATGTTGAGATCGTCGCGGTAGAGCGTGATGTCCAGTGCGCCGGACGGCACCGTCACACCGGCGAAGTCGGTGATGTTGCGGGCCAGCCGGGCGGCGAGCGTGACACCGCGGGTGGGGATGCCGAGCAGGACCACGTGCGGCGCGTCGGGGCCGTCCAACGCGGTCTTCTCGATGATCTGATGCGCGATGCGCGAGATGGTCCGGCCTACGTCGGCGGCGGACATCAATTCCCGGTCGGGAGTGCTGGCTGAAGCAGCCGGAACATCCAAAGTGACCTGGACCTCCTTCTCCGCCTCTCTGGACGGATCGTTAAAGGACGTCGAACTGCGGGGCAGCATAGCACCGCGCGCTACCCTGGCGGAAATGACAGGTCCGACGTCTTCCCCCAACGTTCCCGAGTTCGACTTCGACGCCCTCTACCGCGGGGAGAGCCCCGCTGCAGGCGTGCCTGCGATCACCACACCGCCGTGGGATACCAAGGCTCCCAAGGAGACTGTGATCGGCTGGCAAGGGGCGGGACTGGTCCGCGGCGAGGTGCTCGACATCGGCTGCGGGCTCGGCGACAACGCCATCTACCTGGCCAAGCAAGGTCACTCGGTCACCGGATTGGACATCTCCCCGACCGCGCTGGTCACCGCCAGGGAGCGCGCCGTTGACGCCGGCGTCGACGTCCGGTTTGCCGTGGCCGACGCCACCACGCTCGATGGCTACACCGACGCCTTCGACACCGTCATCGACAGCGGGATGTACCACTGCCTGGACGACGACGCGAAGCGCCGCTATGCCGCGGCCGTGTATCGGGCCACCCGCCCCGGTGCCAGGCTGCTGCTCAGCGCGTTCTCCGACGCCAACGCGCAGGGCCAGGAATGGCCCCGCCCGATGGTGTCCGAACAGACGCTGCGGGACACTCTCGGCGACGCCGGCTGGGAGTTCACGTCGCTGGGTTCAGAGACCGTGCCACTGTCCCCCGACGACGTCGCGACGTTCTGGCTGCTGCAGGCCGAGCGCCGCTGAGTACGCTGGCCCGGGTGAATCTCGACGGCAACCAGGCGTCCATCCGCGAGGTGATCGACGCGGGTCTGCTCGCGGGCGCGGTCACCCTGGTGTGGCAGGGCGGCAAGGTGTTGCAGGTCGGCGAGCTCGGCCACCGCGACGTCAATGCCGGCTTGCCGATGCAGCGCGACACCATCTTCCGGATCGCGTCGATGAGCAAGCCCGTGACGGTGGCCGCCGCGATGGCGTTGGTCGAGGAGGGCAAGTTCGCGCTCAGCGATCCGGTGGCGCCCTATCTGCCCGAGCTCGCCGACCTGCGGGTGATGGCCGACCCGGCCGGGCCGCTGGACAAGACCGTGCCGCTGCAACGGCCGATCACGTTCGACGACCTGATGACGCATCGCAGCGGCCTGGCGTACGCGTTCTCGGTCGGCCCGCCACTGAGCCGGGCCTACGGCAAGCTGATGTTCCGACAAGATCAGGACCGCTGGCTGGCCGAGCTCGCCCGGTTGCCGCTGGCCCATCAGCCCGGCGATCGCCTCACCTACAGCCACGCCACCGACGTGCTGGGCATCGCGGTGTCGCGGATCGAGGGCAAGCCGCTGGCCGACGTGTTGGCCGAGCGCATCTTCGGGCCGCTCGGCATGACCTCCAGCGGATTCTCGGTGAGCCACGAAGGGCGCCGTCGAGCGGCGACGATGTACCAGCTGGACGAGCAGAACACGTTGCGCGACGACGTCATGGGCCCCGCGCCGGTGGTACCGCCGACGTTCTGCGCGGGCGGTGCCGGGCTCTGGTCGACGGCCGACGACTACCTCGCCTTCATCCGCATGCTGCTCGGGAACGGCAGCGTCGACGGGGTCCGCGTGTTGTCGGAGGAGTCGGTCCGCCTGATGCGCACCGACCGGTTGACCGACGAGCAGAAGAAGTTCCCGTTCCTTGGCATGCCGTTCTGGCGTGGCCGCGGCTTCGGGCTGAACCTGTCGGTGGTCACCGATCCGGCGCAGTCACGCCAGCTGTTCGGGCCCGGCGGATTGGGCACGTTCAGTTGGCCCGGCGCCTACGGGACGTGGTGGCAGGCCGACCCGTCGGCGGACCTGATCATGCTGTACCTCATCCAGAACCATCCGGATCTGAGCCCCGACGCGGCAGCTGCCGCAGTGGCGGGCAACACCGCGCTGGCCAAGCTGCAGGCCGCCCAGCCGCGATTCGTCCGTCGCACCTACGACGCGCTGGAGCTCTGAGCCACCGCCCCCGCGCCGAGGCTGCGGGGAGATCGTCCCAAAGGCCGATTGCGCGATCTCACAGCAGTTTCGGAGCTTGCGGCACGTAGCGCAGTGTCCTCGACGCGGATGACGGTGTCGATGCGACCGAACCTGTCCCGCACCTGCTCGGTGACGCGGTTCCACTGGCGTTGGTCGGTCACGTCGGCCGCGATGGCCAAGACCTGATCGGCGGGGTAGCCGTGCATAACCCTGACCACGTCGCCGGGGTGGCGGCCGGTGACGGCGACCCTGCATCCGTCGGCCAGCAGCGTGCGTGCCATCCGGTACCCGGCATCGGTGTCGCCGTCCAGCACGAGGGCGACAGTGGTTGTGGTGTCAGTCGTTTCGTGATCCATGACATCAGTCAACGCCCGCGACCTAGGTGCGCGATGTGCACAAGTTGTGTGGTGGGCAGGAGTTACCCGGTGCGCGCCTGCGACTGTTCGCGACTGCGGCGGCGGTGTATCGCCACGCCTGCGCCGACGATGACCGCCGCCGAGATCGCCGACAACAGGATCGACGACTGCTGTCCGGGATCGAAGGCCATCAGGACGAGGATCACGACGATGCCGACGACGGTGGCGATGGTCAGGTACGGGAACAGCCACATCTTCACTGGGGCCTGCTCCCCCTCTGCGCGCATCTTGCGGCCGAGAACCAGTTGGCTCGAGGCGATGGCGAGGTAGACGAACAACGCGACCGCGCCGCTGGTCGCCAGGAGATAACCGAAGATCTTCTCCGGCAACAGGTAATTGCCGATGACGGCGACGAAGCCAATCACCATCGAGGCCAGCACGGCCACCCACGGCACGCCGTTGCGCGCGACCTTGCGCACCGCCTGGGGCGCGTCCCGGCGCGTCGCCAGCGAGAACAGCATTCGGGACGCGGTGTACAGAGCGGAGTTCAGGCACGACGCCACCGCGGTCAAGATGACTATGTCCATGATGATGCCCGAACCCGGGATGCCGATGGCTTCCAGCGTGGACTGGTATGACCCGTCAGGGAGCTGGTCGTAGGGCATCAGCGCGACGATCACGAAGATCGAACCGATGTAGAACAACGAGATTCGCCAGATCACCGAATTGACGGCCTTGCTGATACCGCCCTTCGGGTCAGGTGACTCGGCGGCGGCGATGGTGACGATCTCGGTGCCCATGAAGGAGAACATGGTGACCAGCAGGCCTGCGATCACCGCACCGAATCCGTTGGGCATGAAGCCATCCGGCTCCCACAGATGGTGAATTCCACTGACGTGCGAGTCCGGGAACAGCCCGAAGATGGCCGCAACGCCGATGGCGATGAATGCCACGATGGCGATCACCTTGATGAGCGCGAACCAGAACTCGAACTCGCCGTAGTTGCCGACGCTGGCGAGGTTGGTGACAGTGAGCAGCAATGTGACGGCCAAGGCCCAAATCCATTGGGCGCCACCGATGAGGCTGGTCAGGATGTCCGCGGCGGCGGTCGCTTCGACGGGGATCACCAGCACCCAGAACCACCAGTAGAGCCACCCGACGGTGAAGCCGGCCCATGGGCCCAGTGCCCGTTCGGAGTACACCGAGAACGACCCGGTATCGGGGTTGGCGGTCGCCATCTCGCCGAGCATCCGCATCACCAGGACCACCAGGGTGCCCGCCAGGAAGTACGAAATCAGGACGGCGGGTCCAGCTTCCTTGATGGCGTTCTTGGAACCGACGAACAATCCCGCGCCGATCACCCCTGCGATCGAGATCATGGTGATGTGACGCGGTTTTAGACTCGTCCCGAGCCCGCCAGCGAGAGTGTCGTTGCCAGGGTCTGCCGTTCCTTTGCTCATCACTCGGCCATTGTGGGTGCCATGGCCCACTCGCGCGCGCGATCCGCGGAGAAACTTGCAGCCGAAAGCATCACGGGACGGAGCCCATGCCGACGGGCACACCGGGCCCACCATTGCCAGCAAAATGCGTATGCCATACGCTTAGGGCCATGACGCAGCCGACCGTGTTGATCAGTGGTGCCGGTGTCGCGGGACCGGCCTTGGCACACTGGCTTTCCGGCAACGGCTACCGCGTGGTGATCGTCGAACTGGCTCCTGGTATCCGACCCGGCGGCCAGACGGTCGACCTGCGCGGCGCCGGACGCGGAGTCGTCGAGCGCATGGGGCTGCTCGATCAGATGGTCGACCGTTCCCTCCCGCAGCGGGGCATCGCATGGGTCCGCACCGACGGCAGCCGCCGTGCGGAAATGCCCGTCGAGGCGTTCGACGGCAACGGCGTCGTATCGAAACTGGAGATCCTGCGTGGCGATCTGGTCGACGTGCTGTATCAGGCCACCAAGGACACCGTCGAGTACCGGTTCGATTGCCGCATCGAGCAGCTCGACAAGCATGACGACGGGGTCGAGGCCACCCTGTCCGACGGGACGACCTTGCATGCGGACCTCGTCGTGGGTGCCGATGGACCGCATTCGGCGGTACGGCGTCTGGTGTTCGGCCCCGAGGACCAGTTCATCAAGCCACTGGGCGGCTACAACGCGTGGTTCACCGCACCGGACACCGCCGGGCTCGACGGCTGGTACCTGATGTACCAGGCACCCGGCGGATTGAACGCGTCATTGCGCCCGTCGCACGATCCGGCAATCGCCAAGGCCGGGTTGGCATTCCGGTCCGAGCCACTGACCTATGACCGCCGCGATCTCGACGCACAACGACAGCTGCTCGTCGACCGATTCGCAGGCGCCGGCTGGCATTCCGACGCACTGTTGGCCGCCGCCCTGGCGGCCGACGACTTCTACTTCGACGCCTTCGCCCAGGTTCACATGGAGTCGTGGTCGCGGGGTCGGGTGACGCTGTGCGGCGACGCCGGCTACTGCGCGTCACCGCTGTCGGGCATGGGCACCAGCCTCGCGTTGGTAGGCACCTACCTCCTTGCCGGAGAGCTGGGGCCCGCGCCGGATGCGCTGAGTTCCGAGTACCTTGACGGCGCCCTGGCCAGGTATGACCGACTGATGCGGCCCTACGTCGACAAGTGCCAGGACCTCCCGTCGGGGGTCGACGGCTACGCACCGAAGTCCAAGTCGGACATCGCAATTACCGCGCAGGTGATGAAGTGGATGCAGCGCTGGCCGTTCCGCAGCCTCGCGGCGAAGAAGTTCTTCACGACCGCCGACTCGATCGAGTTGCCGGATTACGTGGGCTCTCCAGCTCGGTGACCGCCGACTCTCACATGGAATGCGACAGCCCGCGGCCGAACTGCAGCAGACGTTGCATCTGGGCCAGTCCCCCGTTGTCGACGGTCTTGGTGTAGCGGAACGACTCACAGAACAGATCGGTGTCGGTGGCCGACTTCTGGTGGCTGCGCGTGATGAGTTGGGTGTACATCCGCAGGCGCACCTCCGAGAGCCGTCGGGTCCCGTCGTCGAGCACGTCGAACTGTGTGGTCAGGATGTGGTCGGTGATGGTGGACAGCAGGATCGTCCGCACCGACGCGTCCAGGGTGCGGCGCTCGTAACCCTCGGTGGATGTCGACTCGTCGTCGGCGCGCCACATGATCAGCCGCCTGCCGTCGGTGAGCACGATCTCCTGCCAGAGTGCGGTACCCCAGGACTCCTCGGTCTCACCGCGAGACATGATGAACGACTTGATCGCCGGGAAGTCCACCAACGAACGAAGCTGATCCAACGCCAGTTCCGGGTCGCGAAGATAGACCCTCGCCGCATCCTCGAGGGTCGTGTAGGGCGCCCAATCCTGTGGCACAGCCATGGAAAGGGTCCGTTTCAGACGACGACGACGCAGCGGCTCACGATCTCATCGAACCACGTCTTGCCAGTCGTCGCGCCGGACTTGGCTACCTGCCGTCGGTGTTCCCCCGCACGGGGATCCCGGGGGTGTCGGGTGTCGGTGTCCGACGCCCCGGGGATCGATCCGTGGGGGACTCGGGCGAGTCCCTGGCGAGGCCTCGTGCGCAACTCGAATCCCGAACTGACTCAGTGGACGCTGCCGCTCCCGCCAGCGCCGCTGCCTGCGCGCGGTCGCTTTGCAGGACATCACGAACGACGCGTCGCCGGGAATTACCCCAGCGAGCGGATTTGGTTCGACGGCGGTCAGGAACCGTCGGGCGTCACTCTCACGGCCGCCGCGGCCGCACGAATCTGTGGGGTCACCAGCATCACCTGGCCGAGCACGCCGTTGACGAAGCCGGGCGAGTCATCGGTGGACAGGCTCTTGGCCAGCTCCACCGCTTCGTCGACCGCCACCGGTTCGGGAACGTCGTCGGCATGCAGCAGTTCCCAGACCGCCACCCGCAGGATCGCGCGGTCGACGGCGGGCAGCCGCTCGAGCGTCCAGCCGTGTAGGTGCGCGGAGATCAGGTCGTCGATGTGCGCGGTGTGTTCGGTCACCCCGCGGGCCACCGTCACCGTGTAGGAGTTCAGCGGCGACACCTCGGAGTCGCCTTCTGCGAGCAGGCCGCGCGACTCGGCGACCTCGCCGGGGGTCAGCCCGCGCGCCTCGGCCTCGAACAGCAGGTCGACCGCGCGCTTGCGGGCCTGATGCCTGCCGCGGTCCCCGCGACGGTCAGGCATTCACCCGACCGAGATAGCTTCCGTCACGCGAGTCGACCTTCAGCTTGTCGCCGGTGTTGATGAACAGCGGGACGTTGATCTGTGCACCGGTCTCCATCGTGGCGGGCTTGGTGCCCGCGCTCGACCGGTCGCCCTGCAGGCCGGGGTCGGTGTGGGACACGATCAGTTCGACCGTCACCGGCAACTCCAGGTACAGCGGCGCACCCTCGCTGAAGGCGACCTGCACCGGCATGCCCTCGAGCAGGTAGTTCGCCGCGTCACCGACGAGGGATTCCGGCAGCGGGTGCTGCTCGAAGTCCTGGGAGTCCATGAACACGAAGTCGCTGCCGTCGCGGTACAGGTAGGTGGTGTCGCGCCGGTCGACGGTCGCGGTCTCGACCTTCACGCCTGCGTTGTACGTCTTGTCGACGACCTTGCCGGACAGCACGTTCTTGAGCTTGGTCCGCACGAAGGCGGGGCCCTTGCCCGGCTTGACGTGCTGGAACTCGGTGATCTGCCACAGCTGCCCGTCGATTTGCAGGACGAGCCCGTTCTTGAAGTCTGCGGTCGAAGCCACGGTCGGTACTACTCCTAAAGGATGGCCAGTTCCTTGGGGAACCGGGTAAGCAATTCGGGTGCGGGTGCTTCCTCGCTGCCCACGACCAGCGTGTCCTCGATGCGGACACCGCCATGGCCGGGCAGATAGACGCCAGGCTCCACGGTTACCGCAGAGCCAGCAAGCAGTGTACCGGCGGCGGACGCACTGATTCCCGGCGCTTCGTGGATCTCCAATCCGACGCCATGCCCGAGGCCGTGTCCGAAGTTCTCGGCGTACCCGGCATCGGCGATGACCTGGCGCGATGCACCGTCGACTCCCTTGAGCGACACGCCGGGCGAAAGCGCCTCCCGGCCGACCCGCTGCGAGGTCGCCACCAGCTCGTACAGGTCGAGCTGCCACTGCGCCACCGGCGCCAGCACGAACGTCCTGGTCATGTCGGAGTGATAGCCGCAGACCAGCGCGCCGAAGTCGATCTTGACGAAGTCACCCGCGGCCAGCACGGCGTCCGTCGGGCGGTGGTGCGGGATGGCCGAGTTGGTGCCCGCCGCGACGATGGTCTCGAAGGACACCCCGTCGGCGCCGTGGTCGAGCATCCGCGACTCGAGCTCCCTGCCGACCTCCTTCTCGGTGCGGCCTGCACGCAGCCCGCCGCCGTTGACGAGGTCGGCGAGCGCAGCGTCGGCGGCCTCGCAGGCCAGCCTGAGCAAGGCGATCTCGCCGGCGTCCTTGATCTCGCGCAGTGCCTCGATGGTTCCCGCGGCCCGAACCAGCGTGGTGTCGCCAGCTGCCTTCTGCAGGATCGCGTGATCGTCGACGGTGACGACGTGGCTCTCGAAGCCCAGCCGCCGCACGTTCCAGGCCGCCGCACGCGCCGCCAGATGCGGCCCGCAGGCCCGTTCGATGACGATCTCGGCGTCCGGCGACTGCTGGGCGGCCTGCGTTCGGTAGCGCCCGTCGGTGGCCAGCACCGGCGTTTCGTGTTCGGCGAGGATCAGCAGGGCAGCGTTCGAGCCGGTGAAACCGGACAGATAACGCACGTTGACCAGGTCCGTTACCAACATGGCGTCCAACTCCGCTGCGACCAAACGGCGACGCAGCCGGTCCCGGCGCTGTGAAATCGTCACAGTCGTTGACGCTACTCGCTACGCTGTGCCCTCATGAGTAAGTGGTTGCTGCGCGGACTGGTGTTCGCGGCGCTGATGGTCGTGGTCCGGCTACTGCAGGGCGCGCTGATCAATGCCTGGGAAACATGGGCCATTTTGATCAGCATCACCCTGGTGGTGTTGTTCATCATCGCGGCATTCGTGTGGGGGCTGATCGACGGTCGAGCAGACGCCGAGGCCAATCCGGACCCGGACCGGCGCAGCGACTTGGCCATGACGTGGCTGCTCGGTGGTCTGTTCGCCGGCATCGTCAGCGGCTTCGTGGCGTGGTTCATCTCGCTGTTCTACGACAACCTGTACGCCGAGGGATTGCTCAACGAGATCAGCACGTTCGCCGCGTTCACCGCGCTCATCACGTTCGTGGCGGCCATCACGGGGGTCGCGCTGGGCCGCTACTTCATCGACCGAAACGCTCCGCCGGTGCAGAGGCATGGCTCCGCCGACAGCGAGCGCGCCGACACCGACGTGTTCCAGGCCGTCCGTGAGCCCGCAACGGTCGGCACGGAGACCGCGCACACCGAGGCCGAGAAGTAGTCCTAGCCGCGACTGGCCAGATAGCGCAGCGCCAACAGGTACCCCTGCACGCCCAGCCCCACGATCACACCCGTCGCCACGGCGCTCAGGTATGAGTGGTGCCGGAAGTCCTCGCGGGCGTGCACGTTGGAGATGTGCACCTCGATCAGTGGCGCGGTGAGTTCCGAGCATGCGTCGCGCAGCGCCACCGAGGTATGGGTCAGCGCGCCTGCGTTGAGCACCACGGGCTCCCCCGCATCGGCGGCGGCGTGAATCCAGCCAAGCAACTCGGCTTCACTGTCGCTCTGGCGGACAACGACTTTCAGCCCCAGCTCGGCGGCCTCGCGCTCGATCAGGGCGACCAGATCGTCGTGGGTGGTGGTGCCGTAGACCGCGGGCTCGCGCCTGCCGAGCCTGCCGAGATTCGGGCCGTTGATGACATTGACCGTCCCGCTCATCGAATTCCGATCTCCGAGTAGGCCGCCGCCACCAGCGCTGGGTCCGGGCCCTCCAGTCGGCCCGGTTTGGCCAGCCCGTCGAGGACGACGAAACGGAGCACGCCGGCACGGGTCTTCTTGTCACCGGCCATGTATTCGAGCAAGTGCGGCAGGGCGTCGGCGTCGTAGCTCACCGGCAGCCCAAGCGATGTCAGGATCGACCGGTGCCGGTCGGCCGTGGCGTCGTCGAGCCGTCCCGCGAGCCTGCCGAGTTCTGCGGCGAACACCAACCCCACCGAGACCGCGGCACCGTGGCGCCACCGGTAGCGCTCGCGTCGCTCGATCGCATGCGCCAGCGTGTGGCCGTAGTTGAGGATCTCGCGCAGCGCGGATTCCTTCTCGTCGGCGGCCACGACCTCCGCCTTGACCGCGACCGCCCGCCGGATCAACTCGGGCAGCACCGTTCCTGCCGGGTCGAGCGCGGCCTCGGGGTCGGCCTCGATCAGGTCGAGGATGACGGGGTCGGCGATGAAGCCTGCCTTCACGATCTCGGCCATGCCCGCGACGATCTCGTTGCGCGGCAACGTCTCCAGCGTGGCAAGGTCGACGAGCACCGCCAGCGGCTGGTGAAACGCACCGACCAGGTTCTTGCCCGCGTCGGTGTTGATACCGGTCTTGCCGCCGACTGCGGCGTCGACCATGGCTAGCAGCGTGGTCGGCACGTGCACGATGTCGACGCCGCGCAGCCAGGTCGCCGCGGCGAAGCCTGCGACGTCGGTGGCCGCTCCCCCGCCGAGGCTCACGACGGCGTCGCGGCGGCCGATTCCGATGCGGCCCAACACGTCCCAGATGAAGCCGACGACCGGCAGTTCCTTGCCTGCCTCGGCATCGGGAATCTCGATGCGGTGCGCGTCGATGCCCTTCTCCGACAGGTGATCCCGAATCGACTCGGCGGTCTGATTCAGCACCGGCTGATGCAGGATCGCCACCTTGTGGCGGCCGTCGAGCGTCCGGGTCAGGTCATCGAGCAGACCACGACCGATGATCACCGGGTATGGCCGCTCGACGAGGACGTTGACGGTCACGGGTTCAGTCATTGCGCGCTTCCGCTCGGCGGGCCAGCGCCGCGGGACTCGGCGGGGCCTCGGTGGTTGGGGCAGGATTGAGGACGGTCGGCAGCCTGCGCCAGGACGACCTACGGCGCCGTCGACCACGCTCGGGTTCCGTTGTGGCGCAATGCAACCGGTGCACGATGTGGCGTACCACCGCACCGGGGTTGCGCCGGTTGGTGTTGATGCGCATCGTGGCGACCTCGCGGTACAGCGGAACCCGCGCCGACATCAGCGTGCGGAACTTCTCGGCAGCGTCGGCGCCGGCCAACAGCGGCCGTCCCGAGCCGCCGCAGGTGCGCCGAATACCCTCGGCGGCACTGATTTCCAGGTAGATCACGGTGTGACCGGCCAGCGCCTCGCGCACGTCGGCAGAGGTTACCGCGCCGCCACCCAACGACACGATCCCGTCGGTTTCGGCCAGTGCCGCGCGCACCACGTCTGCCTCGATGCGCCGGAACTCGGGCTCGCCCTCGACGAAGATCTCGGCGATGGTGCGGCCGGTGGTCTCGACGATCTTGACGTCGGTGTCGATCATCGGCACGTCGAGCGCCTTGGCAAGACGCCGCCCGATGGTGGACTTGCCCGAGCCGGGCATGCCCACGAGGACGGCCTTGGGCGCCATCAGCCCGACGCCTGCTCTCCTGAATGACCGCGGTCGGCGATGCCACGCAGGTAGTTGTCGACGTTGGCGCGGGTCTCGGCCAGCGAGTCGCCGCCGAACTTCTCCAGCGCCGCGCGGGCCACGACCAGCGCGACCATGGTCTCGACGACCACGCCCGCCGCCGGCACCGCGCACACGTCGGAACGCTGGTGAATGGCGACGGCTTCGTCGCCGGTGGCCATGTCGACGGTGGCCAGGGCGCGCGGCACCGTCGAGATGGGCTTCATGGCAGCCCGAACCCGAAGCGGCTGGCCGTTGGTCATGCCGCCCTCGAGGCCACCGGCCCGGTTGGTGGATCGCATCACGCCGCCCGGACCGGGGTAGATCTCGTCGTGGGCGACGGTGCCGCGACGGCGTGCCGTCTCGAAGCCGTCGCCGATCTCGACGCCCTTGATGGCCTGGATGCCCATCACCGCGGCGGCGAGCTGGCTGTCCAGCTTGTTCTCACCACTGGTGAAGGAGCCCAGCCCGATCGGCAGTCCTTCGACGACCACCTCGACGATGCCGCCGAGCGTGTCGCCGTCCTTCTTGGCGGCCTCGATCTCGGCGATCATGGCCTCTTCCGCGTCCTTGTCGTAGGCGCGGACGGGGCTGTCGTCGATGGCGTCGCGGTCGCCCGGCTGCGGCGGCGGGCCGTCGTAGGGCTTCGACGCGCCGATGGAGATGACGTGCGACAGCACCTCGACACCGAGTGCCTCTCGCAGGAACGCCCGGGCGACGGTGCCTGCGGCGACCCTTGCGGCGGTCTCGCGAGCGCTGGCGCGCTCGAGCACTGGCCGCGCGTCGTCGAAGCCGTACTTGAGCATGCCCGCGTAGTCGGCGTGGCCAGGCCGTGGGCGGGTGAGCGGCGCGTTGCGCGCCACGTCCAGGTCGGCCGCATCCACCGGATCGGCGGACATCACGGTCTCCCACTTCGGCCACTCGGTGTTGCCGATCTCGATGGCGATCGGGCCGCCCAGCGTGAGCCCGTGCCTGACCCCGGCCAGCACGGTGACCTCGTCGGCCTCGAACTTCATCCTGGCGCCGCGGCCGTAGCCGAGGCGGCGGCGTTTCAGCTCGCCTGCGATGTCGTCGGTGGTGACACTTACGCCCGCAACCATGCCTTCGACCACGGCCACCAAGGCGCGGCCGTGCGATTCACCGGCAGTTATCCATCGCAACACGCGTCCCATCTTCCCACGCCGGGGAATTCCGGACGTAATCGTCTCAAGCCAGGGTGCGCTGCAGCAGCACCGTGTCGACGTACCGGCCGTGCTTGAAGCCCACGCGGGTCAGCCGTCCGGCGTCCACGAAGCCGCACCGGCGGTGCAACTCCACCGAGGCCGGGTCACCCGTGTCGGCGTACCGCGATCACCTCTCTGACGCCCGCCGCGCTGCAGGCGTCGAGGAGGGCGCGCACCAGTTCGGTGCCACACCCCTTCCCGACGGCGGACGGCGCGACGTAGACGGAGTCCTCGACGGTCGTGCGGTAGGCGGGCCTGCTCTTCCACGGTCCGCAATACGCGTACCCGGCGATCGCGCCGTCGCGCTCGGTGACCAGGAACGGCAGGCCGGCGTCGGTGATCGCGGCGAACCGGCGGCGCCACTCGGCGCCATCCGGTGGGTCCATTTCGAACGTGGCGATGCTGGTGGCGACGTAGTGGCGGTAGATCTCGGCGATGGCGTCGAGATCGTCGACAGTGGCGGCACGGGTGGGCATGGTCGGTAGCGTCTCACCATGGATGCCGATGACCTGAAGGCAGACCTGCACGGCTATCTGCAGAACGCCAGGGACGCGCTGACCTGGCGTGCGGCGCGAGATGCTGAGCAGGCCAGCGGCCGATTCGCGTAGACGTGGCGTGGGAAGCTGGGGTACCACCGTTACCCTCGGTCCTAGAACAAACATGGCGATGACCACTCCTCAGCACCTGTCCGACCGCTACGAACTCGGTGACATCCTCGGGTTCGGTGGCATGTCGGAGGTCCATCTGGCCCGCGACGTCCGGCTTCACCGCGACGTCGCGGTCAAGGTGCTGCGCGCAGACCTCGCCCGCGACCCCAGCTTCTACTTGCGCTTCCGCCGGGAGGCTCAGAACGCCGCAGCGCTCAACCATTCGTCGATCGTCGCGGTCTACGACACGGGCGAGGCCGAGACGCCAGAGGGGCCGCTGCCCTACATCGTGATGGAGTACGTCGAGGGCGTGACGCTGCGCGACATCGTGCGCAACGACGGCCCGATGGAGCAGCGGCAGGCCGTCGAGGTCATCGCCGATACGTGTGAGGCGCTGAACTTCAGCCACCAGCACGGCATCATCCACCGCGACGTGAAGCCCGCCAACATCATGATCAGCAAGGCCGGCGCAGTGAAGGTGATGGACTTCGGTATCGCCCGCGCACTGGCCGACACCGGCAACAGACTCACCCGAACCTCCGCCGTGATCGGCACCGCCCAGTACCTGTCCCCCGAGCAGGCGAGCGGCGACAACGTCGACGCCCGCTCGGACGTTTACTCACTGGGCTGCGTGCTCTACGAAATGCTCACCGGCAAGCCACCTTTCGTCGAGCACGCAG
>Ga0193716_1000873_pt1 | contig 17966 bp, 7 predicted proteins | sample U2c1metaG_FD_145901 | JGI IMG/M metagenome (GOLD analysis project Ga0193716, IMG submission 145901) | Soil microbial communities from a riparian zone of the East river system, Colorado, United States - U2c1 | ecosystem: Environmental > Terrestrial > Soil > Riparian zone | place: USA: East River...
GGCGCACTACCAGCAATCCCGGATCATACTGCATCTCTGCGACAGCCTGGGGATCCTCGTCTGGGAGGAGATACCATGGTGCAGGGGCGGGCTGGGTGGTCCTGTATACCAGGAGCAGGCGCAGCGGATGCTGACCAATATGATCAGTCAGCATTATAATCATCCGGCCGTTATTATCTGGGGGTTGGGTAATGAGATAGATTGGCCCGGCGATTTCCCGGAATTTGACAAACAGAAGATAAGGGCTTTTCTGACGACGCTGAATGCCCTTGCCCATCGGCTCGACCCTTTCCGGAAAACGGCTATACGGCGATGTGAGTTTTGCAGCGATATCCCGGATATCTATTCTCCGTCTATCTGGGCGGGCTGGTATCGGGGGATTTTTACCGAGTATAAGTCGGCTACTGAGGAGGAGTTCAAGAAGGTCCCGCATTTCCTGCATATGGAATGGGGTGGAGACAGCCATGCGCGGCGTCATTCGGAGAATCCGGATCAGGCGTTGATGCAGGTTCATAGCGGGCAGGGGACTGATGAGCGTACGGGGGATGCTTCTCTTTTTGGCGGTGCGGCACGGGTGTCGAAGGATGGAGACTGGAGCGAAACCTATATATGTAATTTGTTCGACTGGCATTTGAAGGAACAGGAGACCATGCCGTGGCTGACGGGAGCGGCGCAATGGGTTTTTAAAGACTTTGCCACGCCGCTGCGTCCGGATAACCCGGTGCCTTACGTCAACCAGAAAGGCGTAGTAGAGCGGGATGGGACAAAAAAAGAAGCGTATTATGTTTTTCAGTCTTACTGGACGACAAAATTGATGGCGCATATCTACGGGCATAGCTGGCCGATCCGCTGGGGTGGGGAAGGGGAGCAAAAGATGGTCAAGGTCTACTCCAATGCGGATGAGGTGGAGCTGTTTTTGAATGGAAAGGCGGCTGGGGTGAGGAAGCGTAAGAGCGCTGATTTTCCTGCTGCGGGTTTACGCTGGAGTCTTGTATTTCAGAAGGGGGAGAATAATATTCGCGTGGTGGCTCGCAAAGGGAAGGAAGTGGTGATGGATTCTATCCGGTTTGTTTATCAGACGGAGAAGTGGGGTAAGCCGGCACAAATGAGGATAGAGAAGGTTGATTCGAATACCGTTGGCGTTCGATTGTTTGATGACAAGGGGGTGGCTTGTCTGGATGCTATGAACTGGGTAAGGTGGGGTATAGCAGGGGATGGGAGACTGATCGATGATCTTGGGACCTCTACCGGCAGTCGCCGGGTACAGGTCTATAATGGCGAGGCGCTGATCCGGGTGAGTGGTGGTGGTCATAGTGTGGTCAGTGCTGCGGTAGAAGGTCTTCCCACTGTATTTTTGAATCTTTAAACGATGATGATGCTGCGTCTGACGTTGAGCATTTCTTTTTTATGCGTTCATCTGCTTGCAGGGGCACAGGTAAAACTATGGTATACCCATCCGGCCTCTGCCTGGGAAGAAGCTTTGCCGCTGGGCAATGGCAAGACCGGCGCGATGGTCTTTGGGCAACCCTTTAAAGAACATTACCAGCTCAACGATAATACTCTCTGGTCCGGCTACCCTGAATCCGGCAATAATCCTAACGGGCCCTCCGTCCTTCCGCAGGTCCGGGCGGCGATCTTCAATGGGAATTATGACAGCGCCGCTGCTCTCTGGAAAAAAATGCAGGGGCCCTATTCGGCCCGCTATCTGCCCATGGCCGATCTTTGGCTGGAAAGCAAAGACAGCGCCTCCGCTTCTTCCTATTACCGCGACCTGGATCTGAATACTGCAACTACTACTGTAAAATACCAATCTAACGGTGTCGCTTACCAACGCAACACGTTCATCAGTTATCCCCGCAAGGTGATGGTCATTCGCCTCACCGCAGATAAGCCTGCGGCACTGAATTTTTTCGTTTCGCTGACCAGCCTCCTTCACTATGAAACCTCCGGCACTGATGGCGTTCTCCTTCTTCAAGGCAAGGCACCGAAATATGTAGCCAACAGGGAGGCCGACCCCCACCAGGTGGTTTATGATGAAGACCCAAAGGGGGAAGGGATGAATTTTGAAGTACGGGTAAGGGTGAAGGTTTCCGGGGGTAGTGTAACGATGAGCGACAACCGCCTGAACGTTACAGCTGCGACGGCCGCGACCATCTATCTGACGGAAGCAACCAGTTTTAATGGTTTCGATCATTCCCCGGGGCATGCGGGGAAGAACCCTGCGATCGAGGCCTCTGCCTATATGAAGAAGGCATTCGCGATGCCGTATTCCGATCTGCTTGCGGAGCACACACGGGACTATCGATCCCTTTTCCGCCGGGTTAGTCTGAACCTGGGTCCCGATACTTTCAAAATACCGACGGACCAGCGGATCCGGTTGTTCGACAGCACCAAAGAAGACCACCCCCTTCAGGCTCTGTATTATCAATATGGCCGCTACCTGCTGATCGCCAGTTCCCGTCCCGGATCGCGTCCCGCAAACCTGCAAGGTCTCTGGAATAATAAGGTGCAGCCGCCCTGGGGCAGCAATTACACTACCAATATCAATACCGAAATGAATTATTGGCTGGCGGAAAATACCAATCTTTCCGAATGCCATCTGCCATTACTGGATTTTATAAAAGAGCTTGCGGTAAACGGCGCACAGACGGCCAAGGTGAACTATGCGATACAGGAGGGATGGGTAGCCCACCATAATTCGGATCTCTGGGCCAAGACCTCTCCTCCCGGGGGCTATGACCAGGACCCGTTGAGCCATGCCCGCTGGGCCTGCTGGCCGATGGCCGGCGCCTGGCTTAGCATGCATTGCTGGGAGCATTTTCTCTTCACCGGGGACACGGCTTATTTACGACAGGCCTATCCGCTGATGAAGGGCGCCGCCCAATTCATGCTGCATTGGCTTGTAAAAGACCCGGCAACGGGATCGCTGGTGACGATACCTTCTTCTTCGCCGGAGAATACAATGAAAGTAAAAGGCAGGGAATATGAAATTAGTATGGCGTCGACCATGGACATGTCGATCATCCGCGAATTGTTCACGGCCGTGAGCAAGTCCGCCCGGATATTAGGGAGTGATGAGAAATTCCAGGATGAACTGGATGCGGCAAAACAGGCACTGTATCCTTTTCATATTGGCCAGCATGGACAATTGCAGGAATGGTTCAAGGACTGGGATGATCCCAACGACAAACACCGGCATATTTCACAATTATTTGGCTTATATCCCGGAAGCCAGATCCGTCCGGACTCTACTCCGGAGCTGGCTGCTGCCGCTAAAGAATCGCTGATAGAAAGGGGAGATGTCAGCACCGGCTGGTCGATGGCCTGGAAGATCAACTGGTGGGCAAGATTGCAGGACGGTGATCATGCTTATAAGATACTTAGTGACGCGTTTAACTTTATGGATCCTACGCTTGAAAAGGCGACCATGGGCGGGGGTGGGGTATACCCCAACCTGTTCGATGCGCATCCGCCCTTCCAGATCGATGGCAATTTTGGTGTCACTGCAGGGATTACGGAGATGCTGTTGCAAAGCCATAACGGAGCGCTTGTCCTGCTGCCGGCTTTGCCCAGTGAATGGAGAAGCGGTTCCATCAGCGGAATAAAGGCCCGCGGTAATTTCACTGTTAGCATGGAATGGCGCAGTGGCACACTGGCGGCGGCAACCGTCACTTCCGGTTCCGGGGGCATTTGCCGGATCAGCACGCTTAGTCCCGTAAAGATAACAGGGGCAAAGGCCCGTATCGTCAACGGGGACAATCCAAATTTCCTCAATACGACCTATGGACAGCCGCCTTACGAAAAGAACGCCGTGGCTCCTCTGGCACTATTGAACATATCCAAAAGATATACGGTTGAATTTTCGACTGAAAAAGGAAAGACCTATACGATAATGCCATTGTAAAAAAATGTCCATGCGAACCATTCGGCTACTATATATTGTTCTTTTTATTTCCATGGCCTTCGCCGGCCATGGGCAGTCTACCGCGCCTCTTGCGTCCTCCGGTATCCAATGGACCGAGGTCGGACCTGGTGTCTGGAAAGGGGTCATCGGCCGACCGGAATCCTTTGATCTGCTGACCGCCTCCGGAGCCCGGCCCTATGAAGAGGGGCTTCGGCGGATGAACCGGGCGGATCTTTCCGTCGATCGCTCGGAAATAGTCGCCACCCTGACCGACGGGAAGACCTATCTCCGCTTCCCGCTGCAAAAAGACGAACAACTGCTGGGGTTCGGCCTTAACTTCCAGACGGTTCATCAACGGGGGAAGATCCTGCAATTGCATGTTGATCACTACGGAGGGAGGGATAACGGTCGCACGCATGCGCCAACGCCTTTTTATGTTTCTTCCAGGGGCTATGGCGTCTTTATCAATTCCGCCCGCTATCTGCAGGTCTATGCGGGCAGCGCTGTAAGGAAAGACAGCCGTAACCCGCCGGAAGTAAAGGACCGCAATCTCGATAAGACGTGGTCGGCCCGCCCTTACTCCGACGCCGTAGAGATACTTGTGCCCGCGGAAGGAGTGGAGGTCTATCTATTTGCCGGACCCGGCGCACTCAATGCCGTGCGGCGTTTCAACCTCTTCAATGGGGGCGGTTGTCTTCCACCCCGCTGGGGTCTGGGTTTTACGCAGCGGCTTCAGAAGATGTCGGATGCAGAAGATGTCCGGAAGGAAGTATCGGCATTTCGCGATAAAGGGTATCCGCTGGATTTCGTAGGATTGGAACCGGGTTGGCAAAGCAAATCCTATCCCTGTACTTTTACCTGGGACAAGGGCCGTTTCCCCGATCCTGCAAAATTTGTCAAAGGTCTGCTGGACAGCAGCATCCGCGTCAACCTGTGGACGAATCCTTATGTTTCTCCGGAGGCGCCTTTCTACAAGGAGATCCAGCCCTATACCGGATCGCATACGGTTTGGACGGGTCTGGTACCTGATCTTACCATGCCGGGAGCAAGAAAGCCATTCTTCGATCAACTGCAGAAGGACCAGGTGGACATCGGTGTCAGTGGTTATAAGATCGATGAAGTGGATGGCTATGACATGTATCTGTGGCCGGATGTGGCGACCTTCCCTTCGGGCATCAGTGCCGAACAGATGCGTCAGACGTTTGGGCTGCTCCTGCAACGGTACAGCACCGAACTATACCGGAGAAAGAACCAGCGGACCTTCGGGCTGGTGCGGGGTTCCAATGGCGGGGCCGTTTCTTTCCCCTATGTTATCTATGATGATTATTATAAGCATGAGGACTTTATCACTGCTCTCATCAATAGCGGTGTCTCCGGTGTACTGTGGACTCCGGAGGTCCGGGCATCCAAGTCAGGGGAAGAATGGCTGCGGCGTTTTCAAACGGTCGTTTTTTCTCCTATGGCTATGATCAATGCATGGGCCAGCGGCACCAAACCCTGGACCTATCCGGAAGTAGCCGTTGCCGTTCGGCAAATGGCCTTGTTACGCATGCGGATGATGCCGTACTGGTATACGGAATTTGCAAAATATCATTTTGAAGGCACGCCTCCTTTCCGGGCGATGGACCTGGAAGAAGGATTCCCGGCGGGGACGACAAAGGAGGGGGACGGGATGTCAAAGGGCGGCGCCATGACAAAGGCGGGTGCCAATGGGGATCCGGAGGCCTATTCCTATGCGGAAGCCGCGGCTGCCGAGGTGAAAGACCAGTACATGGCGGGAGAGAACTTACTTGTAGCGCCGCTGTTCACCGGTCAGACCACGCGGAAAGTCATCCTCCCCAAAGGGCGCTGGTATGATTTTTACACCGGCGTATATGTCGGGGATGGCGAAACGATCACCGTGACACCCGGCCTGGATAAAATCCCCGTCTATGCAAAGGATGGAGCCATTATTCCGATGATGCCGCCTCTGCTGCATGCTCCAAAGCCAGGCGAAAAGATAAGCCTTGAGATCCGTCACTATGGAGAAAAACCGGGTGCGTATAAATTATATGATGATGATGGGGAGACTTATGACTATGAGAAGGGTGCTTTCTCCTGGCGGACTATTACTGTTACGAAGGATAGGAATGGACAGTGGAGGGGCGCGATCTCTGCCGCTGAGAAAGATAAGCCCAATACCGTCGGTGGTGTTACGTGGAAATTTATGACGCCCGCTTCTGACGCCGCTGCTTCCGCTGCTTCTGGCGCCGCTGCTCCTGCCACCGGAAAATTCTATGATGAAGCGGTAAAGACCCTTCGCAAACAGGTGCTTGAAAAAGCGGCCTGGGCGATGCAGCAGACACCCATCACCGTTACTGCCCATTCATCGCCGCGCAGCGCGGGCGGGAAACATGATTTTTTCTCGGAAGCGGACTATTGGTGGCCCAACCCTTTGTCTCCCGACAGCCCCTATATCCAACGGGACGGACAGTCTAATCCTGAAAATTTTGTGGAGCACCGGAAGGCTATGATCCGGTTGAGTCGTATCGTAGGAGCGCTGGCGTCGGCGTATAAGCTAACGGGTGATGACAAATATGTGAAGCAAGCCCTGGTACATTGTAAAGCCTGGTTTGTCGATACGGCCACGCTGATGAACCCCAGCCTGCTGTATTCACAGGCGATCAAGGGTCGGGTCACCGGGCGGGGCACCGGCATTATCGATGCTATACAACTTATGGAGGTGACGCAGGGGTTATTGGTAATGGAGAAGGCAAAGAGCATGGACAAACCAGTATTGGAAAAGGTCCGGCAATGGTTCCGGCAATACCTGCAGTGGGTCACTACTCATCCTTATGGCAGGGATGAGATGAACGCCACCAACAACCATGGTACCTGCTGGGTGATGCAGGTGGCGGCTTTTGCGACATTCACGCAAGATCGTCAATGGATGGATTTTTGCCGCGAACGATATAAGCATGTGCTGCTTCCCAACCAGATCGCGGCGGATGGCAGCTTCCCACAGGAACTCAAAAGAACAAAACCTTATGGTTATTCCATCTTCAACCTGGATGCCATGACGACTATCTGCCAGATCTTGTCGACTCCGGATGACAATCTCTGGACCTACCGGGCGCCAAACGGCCGGTCAATCGTGGACGCCATCGCATTCCTGTATCCTTTTGTGGAGGATAAAGCGAAGTGGGCGCATCCACCGGATGTGATGTATTGGAAAGAATGGCCAGTGGCCCAGCCCTTCCTTATCTTTGGCGCCAATGCCGATGGGCAGAAAGACGGCGCCAACGCCGATGGGGAGAAAGATTGGTTCAAGACCTGGCGACGGCTGGATCATAATCCGGAAACGGAAGAGGTGATCCGGAACTTGCCCATCCGCAACCCGCTGATCTGGATCAACTAAAATAATAACCCATGTCGAAATTATCTTTTGCGCTCCTTCTTTGTTTAAGTTCTTTTGGCTTTGTCGAGGCGCAGTCGCCGGTCGACCTGCCCGCGGTAATGACGAAGATCGAAGAACAGACAAAGGTCATGCTTTTTAATAGCGAAGCCGCTGCGTCAAAACCAGTACGATACAATCATCCGGAAGATACGGTGGTTTCGTTGTTCTCTCCCCGCACCTTGGAGAACGGCAACTTAAAACTCGTCGCCTCCCGCGACTGGACCAGCGGTTTCTTCCCCGGCGAACTATGGATGCTTTACGGGTATACCGGTAGCAAAGAGTGGCGTCAGGCGGCGGAGATATATACGGGCATTATGGAAAGAGAAAAGACCAATGCCACTACCCACGACATGGGCTTTAAGATCTATTGCAGCTTTGGTACGGGCTATCGTCTTACAAAGGATAAAGCCTATCGCGACGTTATCATCCAGTCGGCACGTACGTTGTCGACCCGGTTCAATCCAAAGATCGGCTGTATCCGTAGCTGGGACCACCATCGTAATTTATGGGACTTTCCTGTCATCATCGACAATATGATGAACCTGGAGCTGCTCTTCGAGGCGACCCGTCTCACAGGCGACTCTTCTTTTTACCGGATAGCAGTAAGTCATGCCAACACGACGATGAAGAATCATTACCGGCCGGACTATAGTTCCTTTCATGTTGTGGACTATGATACTGTGACAGGACAGGTGCGCCGGAAAATGACCTACCAGGGCGCCAATGATTCTTCGGCCTGGGCCCGCGGGCAGGCCTGGGGGTTGTATGCTTATACGATGTGCTATCGTTATACACATGACGGGCGTTACCTGGAGCAGGCGGAACATATTGCTTCTTTTATCCTGCATCATCCCAATCTGCCTGCTGATAAAGTACCTTACTGGGATTTTAATGCGCCGGGCATTCCGGGCGCGGGGGCCAGCGCGACGGGAGCCGAACCCCGTGACGCATCCGCTGCTGCCATCATCGCTTCCGGTCTTTATGAGCTCTGTCAATACAGCCGGAACGCTGGCGAATACCGAGCCGTTGCTAATACCATCCTTAAAAGCCTGACAGACCATTACAGATCCCCCATCGGCGCCAATAAAGGATTTATACTCCTGCACAGCACTGGTGGCAAACCGTCGAATACGGAAGTCGACGTTCCCATCAATTATGCGGATTATTATTACCTGGAGGCTTTATTACGGTCCGCGCCGCAGCACCGGTCATAAAACCCATCACGGATCGCCACTTCATGCCAAAATAGCTGAATAGACGGCTCACCAGCGGGATTTATATGCCATGGTTAGTTGCTTTATTGTGGTAACGAACCTCTTAAAAAAGTCGCCATGTTTCACGGAATCAATAAGTTCATTTTGACGCTGTGCTTCTGGGTAGTTTTTTTCTTTGTCCCGGCACGATCAGCCATTGCACAAAAGGCCGCCCCGAATCAACATTTATCACAGGGTATCGGACAGATCGTCGCCGCCGTTGATACCTTTAACAGACAACTTCCGGAGGAGAAGCTATTTCTTCACTTCGACAAACCCTATTACGCTATCGGGGATACCATCTGGTTCAAGGCATATCTTTTCGCGGGTTCGACACATGCCTATTCGCCCTGGAGCGGACTGTTATATGTCGAATTGACGAATGACAGTGATCAACAAGTAAAAAGGATATCTGTGCCTGTTACATTTGGGCTTTCCTGGGGACAGTTTGCTCTCGATGAAAATGCTTTTCCGCCCGGCAACTACAGCATCCGTGCATACACCCGTTGGATGGAAAATTTCGGGGAAGTTGCCTTCTTCCATTGCCGGCTTTTCATCGCACCGCCAAATTTGCAGGAGCTGATGGCCCGGCAGCGACTTTCCGGCCGGAAAGGACATTCTTCCGACCTGCCAACTTCATCCGGAAATTCCACCCATATCGGTCATATTGATCTCCAGTTTATGCCGGAAGGCGGTTGGCTGGTCGCAGGTCTTCCCTCCCGCGTTGGTTTCAAAGCGACGGGTGAAGATGGCCTTGGCAGGGATATAAAAGGAACGATCCTTGACAGCAAGGACGATACGATCGCCAGCTTCCGGTCTTTATATAAAGGGATGGGTGTATTTAAACTGAGCCCCCAACCCGGAGAACGATATATAGCATCCATTGAATTACCGGACGGGAGTACCCAGCGCTTCCCGCTTCCGGCAGTCCGAAGATCCGGTTATGTCATACGGGTAGAAAATCACCGGGGGGCTGATTCCCTGCGTATATCTGTACTTATTTCTCCGGACCTGATCGATGGAAAAAGCATTCACCTGATCGGTCTTTCAAGAGGGACTGTGTGTTTTGGAGCCAATATGCGGTTGAACCGGCCCGAAGAAGACGGCATCGTGCCAAAGTCGGCATTTCCTTCCGGCATCGCTCATTTCACTCTCTTCGATGATGCGGGTGAGCCTGTCTGTGAGCGCCTTACCTATATTGACCACCGGGATGAGCTAAACATACAGCTTGCAACAGACAAAGACAGCTATTTTACGAGGGACAGTATTGCGCTGCATGTCCGGGTGACAACCGGACAGGGGCAGCCCGTTGCCGGTAGCTTCTCCCTCGCCGTCACCGATGACAGCCAGGTGCGGACAGATAATTCCCTTGCGGGCAACATTGTGAGCCACATGCTCCTGACCTCCGGATTGCAAGGTTATGTAGAAACCCCGGCCTGGTATCTCACCACCCGCACAGAGGAGAGTTGGCAGGCTCTCGAGGCCCTGCTTCTCACCCAGGGATGGATAGGCTATCACTGGAAGGATATTCTGCAGGGGCATCGGCAACCAGTATACGCTGCCGAACCGGGATTCCGGATCACGGGCAAAGTGACCAACCTGGTCAATGGTCCCGTAAATAATGCTAAGGTGACACTCATCGGCACTGGGAGGGCTCAACTGGCAATGGATACCGTCACGGGAGCAGATGGGCGATTCGTCTTTTACAATTTCCCCCCGATGGATTCGACGGGTTTTGTCATCCAGGCCAGGAATGCCAATGGCAAAAGCTTCGGGATCGATGTGACCATGGATGAATTCAAGCCCCCGGTCCTTACTGTTGCCCCCAGGCTTTCTACCTTCAGTTGGGACGATCCTGACAGGGACAGCGCCTTTCTGCGGTATGTAAAGGACAATGGTTCCATTCAAAATGCGAAAGACCCTTATGGTGGCCGGTATAAGACCTTGCAGAAAGTAGTAGTGCGGGCAAATGCCGTGATCAGGGGTTCTAATAACCTCAATGGCGCCGGACAGGCGGACCAGGTTATTGATGAAGCCACCATCCAAAAGGCGGGTAAGACCAGCCTTAAGGCGCTGCTTCTACAGACTGTGAAAGGATTCCGGATCGCCTATTCGAAAACCGGCATTGAACAATATATGATCTTTCAGAGCAACCTGCAGATCGTTATCGATGGGCTCCGCCTATCCAGATTCGGGGCCGGACAGGAGCGGGAGACCCTGGAATTTCTGACCGCGGAGGATATCGTGGGCATCGAGGTCATGTATAATCCCAGGAATACCGCGAGATACAATAGCGCCAACGTTGGCGGGGGCCGTTCGAAGGGTATGGGAGGCATGGGCAGGCAATACGCTTTCCTCGAGATCACGACCCGTTCCGGTAACGGCGTTTTTATGAAAAAAAGTCCCGGGGTGACCACTTTCCGACCCATCCCCGTCTCCTGGCCGCAGGCATTCTATAGTCCCCGCTATCCGGTTAAGCAGGACGGCACCGGAGCAAATGGCCGGCCGGAAGATCTTCGCGCGACGATCCATTGGCAACCGAGCGTGATCACCGATAAAGCGGGACAGACGACGACCTCCTTTTATTCGGCCGATACGCCCTCCACCTATACCATTATCATCCAAGGAAGTGATATGGATGGTAATATTGGATTCGGAGTAAAGCAAATATCGATCACCCGATAAAATCGTGCTTAGCAGAATGCTAAAATTGCTGAGCATATTGACAATCGAATGGACTCGACCAAAGGAAGTTAGTTACTAATTGCATAGTCAACAAAGACTCATTTTATCACTAACTGCTGCTATATGAAAATTTCGCAACTAGCCCCTATTCGGTTACCTGGTAATCGATTGATCTTCTTTCTTTTACTCCTAATGCTGTCAACGGCGCTGCATGCCCAGACGGGCCGGATCGCGGGCTTCGTCAAAGATGCCAAAGATAAACCCCTTCCCGGCGTGAGCGTCACCGTAAAGGGGACCGCTATCGGAACGGTCACCGACGATAACGGCAAATACTCGATCAATGTCCCCGGGCCTCAATCCATCCTTGTATTTTCCCTTGTGAGCTATGAGAGCAGGGAAGAAGTAGCCGGTAAGAGACAAAAGATGTCCATCGTGCTAAACGAGGCAGGAAACAGCATGAATGATGTAGTAGTCATCGGGTATGGTACGCAAAAGAAGCGGGACCTTACAGGTGCGATCACTTCCATCTCTTCCAAACAGCTGGAAGAGCGTCATACGACCAATCTGGGTGACGCCTTACAAGGTATGGCGGCTGGTGTGCTGGTGACCACGGCGCCGGAGCCGGGCGCACAACCAACTATACGGATCCGCGGGTATTCCACCTTTTCCTCCGCCGGCAACAATCCTTTGTATGTAATTGACGGGATAATATCCGACAATATGAACTTTGTCAATCCCAATGACGTTCAGTCCGTAGAAATTCTGAAAGACGCCGCCTCCGCAGCTATCTATGGATCCCGTTCTGCGAATGGCGTCATACTGATCACTACCAAACGGGGGGTGGATGGCAAGCCGAGGGTCGGGCTAGCCTACCTGCATACTTCGGGCATTCTTGCTCACAAACTGCCCCAGGCCAATTCAAAAGAGGTACGTCTTTTTCGAAATGAACAGGGTTCCTCCGGTATCAGTACGGACTCCCTGAATCCCAGCTTTAATGCGGATAACGACTATCAGTCCCTACTTACTCATGTTGCGCAACGCGACCAGGTTGACTTCAGCGTGAGCGGTGCCAAACAGGGTATGAACTTCTATACCAGTCTCAGGGCGCTGAATGATCAGGGGCTTATCCTGAACAGCTATGCCAAGACCCTTCTTTTCAGGACGAATGTTGAATTTTCTCCTTCCACTAAATTCAAGTACATCGGCCGGATGCAATTTGGATATACCACAGGGAATGTCATAGACGAGGGAAATACGATATTCCAGGCTTTCCAGCGACCGGCCAACTATGAGGTCTATTACCCGGACGGTACCCTGACCGGTTATCTCAGCGGCCGACGAAATCCGCTCTCTGTGGTGTTGTACCAGATCAACCGGAACCAGAACTACAATGGCTCCCTGTTCAACCAGGCAGACTATAACTTCACACCCTCCCTGAAATTTACTGCCAATGCAGTGGCAACTTATACGGAGACCAGGAACCTCCAGTTTCTGCCAAAATTACTCAGCTCGGCTAGTCCGACGACGAACAATGGAAGTGAGAGTTTCTCCAGGACCATTTACTGGCAAAGCCAGGCTTATTTTAACTATGTAAAGACCTTCGGTTCCGATCATACCATTACCGCCACGGCCGGCACAAGCGCGGAGCAGTCCCAGACCAACGGAGCTAATGAAGCGGCTGTGAATTATGTCAGCGAACAGGTACTGACATTAAATTCCGGGACCCTTGTTCCCTCCGGTACGACTACCACCGCCACCGCCAATTCTTTGGCCTCCTTCTTCGGACGGGCTACTTATAGTTATAAAGGAAAATATATCGCCAGCACCACATTACGGAGAGATGGGTCCTCCCGGTTTGGTGCCGATAACCGCTGGGGTAATTTTTTCTCTGCTGCAGCGGCATGGCGATTCACCGATGAACGGTTTATGCGCTGGTCCTCAGGGATCCTGAATGACGGCAAGCTGCGCTTCAGCTATGGACAGACAGGTAATGAAAGGATAGGGGACTACACCGCCCAAAGCACGTATGGATTCGGTAATTATTATTATAACGGGGTATCCGGAGTTGCGCCAAGTACCACCATCGGCAATCCCACCCTGCAGTGGGAGAGCACTACCCAGAAAGATGCAGGCATCGACCTGACCTTCTTCAATAGCAGATTGATCGTAGTGGCGGATTACTATGTCAAGACCACTTCCAACCTGCTCAACCAACGCCCTCTTCCTGCCGAAACCGGATTTAGTAATGTCCAGGTAAATGTGGGCACCGTACAGAACAAGGGCTTCGAGCTGAGCCTGACTGGCAGGCCGATAGTAAAGAAGGACTTTGACTGGACGATCACCTATAACCTCTCCATCGAACGGGGAGTCGTGCTCAAACTGAATGGGGGCCAGTCTTTCATCTCTGGCAACAGCAGCGATGCCGGCAGCGCCGGCTGGCTCATCCAGGAAGGTCATCCGCTAGGAGATTTTTACGGATGGAAACAACTGGGCGTCTATCAATATGATCAATCCAATGCTTATAATGACAACTGGGATCAGCTGACCCCCAATTTCGACAAGAACGGCGTCTTCCAAGGGTATACTTTCAAGGGTCAACCTTATAACGGCACTGTCCACAGCTTATATGGCCGGGGGATAAAGCTGCAAGGTGGGGACGCCATTTTTGCCAATATTACAAAAGACAGCGTGATCGACAATAACGACCGCACTGTCCTTGGGAACGGGCAACCAAAATTCTATTTTTCGGTGATGAATACCCTACGTTACAAGCAATTCTCTCTTTCCTTCACCTTTAACAGTCAATGGGGCAATAAAATATATAACAATGCCGCCCAAACGCTGGATAATTATTCGACGTCCAACGTTATACCGCAACCCGATGCGATCTATCATATGTGGCAAAAGCCGGGGGACATCACCAATGTCCCGGCCTATCCCAGGAATGGAAGAGGTGCGGTTGGTAATATACGGATGAGCGACCGCTTCCTCGAAGACGGGTCCTTCATCCGCCTGGCTTATGCCCAGCTGAACTATTCATTACCGGCTAAAATGGCGGGGAAAGTATTTTCCCAGGGTATCAATGCTTATCTCTATGGAACCAACCTGCTCACGTGGACCAAATATAGCTGGTTCGATCCGGAGATTACTACCACCAACCCCCTCACAATCGGACAAGACGGAGGCACATACCCTCGCCGAAGGGAATTGGGCATTGGACTAAATATTTTCTTTTAACTCCTCCAACTACTTATATGACACACAAACTTCAATCAGTGATTTTTTATATAGTCGCCTGCCTTTCGGCAGCGGCCTTTACAGGATGTAGTAAGTTCCTGACTCAGCAACCAAAGACCCAGATCACCGCCGGCTCTTACTGGAAAAGCCAGAGTGATATCGACGAGGGAGTAGCTGCCATGTACAATGGCCTCCAGCAACAAAGCAGCTACAATTTCATTGCATGGGGAGACGGCCGCAGCGATAACCTGACTGCCTCCACTCAATACGGCAATATAGCCTACTCTTACAATGGCCTCAGTGCAACCGTCAATGGAACGGATTGGGCGACGATCTATACGACGCTGGAACGGACCAATGATCTTCTGACACACGTGCCTATCATCGCCAAAACCCAGGCAGGGATAGGCATCGGCCAGCTGGCCCTCAACAACTACATGGCTCAGGGATATGCGGTCAGGGCCTATTGTTATTTCCAGATCATAAAAATATGGGGTGGCGCTCCGGCATGGACCGTTCCCTTTGACAGCGTCGGGATGAACCCGTTCAAGCCAAGGTCTACTGCGCAGTACCTCATGGATAGTATCGTCGTCCCCGACCTGCTCAACGCCAGCAACCTGGCTGATCCCGCCCAGAGCTCCGTCTGGTATGCCAATCTTGGTGGCATCTATGCCATGCTCATGGACGTTAGCATGTGGAAACACGACTACAACGGCGCAATTAATTGGTATAACAAGCTATCGGCGATGAATCGCTACAAGCTTGAACCCACAGCCACCTGGAAGAACATGTTCATCGCTCCGCAAAATTCCACAGAGAGCATCTGGAGTCTTAACTGGGACTGGACTGTCAACGGAGGGGTCAACCTTTCCGGAGAATTGGGCGCAGGCAATACCAACAGCCAATTCCATATCTCCAACAACATCTGGAACTACTTTACCAATACAGCCAACGCCAAAGACATTCGCGGAGCTCAATCCATCGATGCCAAACAAAAGAACAAGGATAAGATCCTGAAATATTACCCCGTCAATCTTGATAGCAAAGGCAACCAGATCTATCCGGCGAATAATCAGGCTAATGCCTATTTTCCGCTCTATCGCCTGGCGGACCTGGTCCTGCTAAGAGCGGAAGCGGCGACAAATACGAACGACCTGCCTACGGCCCTGACCTTGCTGAATCTGATCCACACCAGGGCCGGTCTTACGGCTTATACGGCCGTTCAGTTACCCGATTCTGCCTCAACCATTAACGCCATCCTGACAGAACGCCAATACGAACTGTTTGTCGAAGGGAAAAGGTGGTACGACTTGATCCGCAATGGATTAGTCAGCACGGTCATGGACCCGATCATGGCGCAGCTGGCGCCATCGGCGCAATCCTTTGCAGCTGATCCACGCAAGATACTTTGGCCAATCAATATCAATGACCTTAACGCCAATCCACAACTTGTCCAAAACCCTCCTTACTGATCCATTAATTATATTTATGAGACATCCTTCATTTTCCCTTCATAAAGTGTTCCGGCTCCGCAAAAAAACGCTCCTGTTGTATGCGGCGATCCCGGTTTTGTTCCTGGTTTTCACGGGCTGTAAAAAACTGGCCGGACTGCCTCTCCAGACCGATGCGACCCATACGGATTTCCTGCTGAACCCGAACCTCACTATGAATGCCTGGCAATACATGAAATACCGCAGCGGCAAAGATCCTGCAAATCCAAATATGACCTCGGATACGGTGTTCAAGCGGATGTACGAGGCCGTTATCTATTCGGGAATCGACACCAATGAATATACCAAAACCAACAGGACCTTTATTTTTCTTCATAATCTGGCCGTTACTACTACCAGCGGAACGCCACCGGTTGTACCCAATACCTGTTATTGGGGCTACTATCTCGTAGATTCCTTACCGGCGGTGTCCTGGACCAGCTATACGCCTGCACAGGTCAAAAGCTGGCTGCAATACCTGATCGTGCAAGGTGCGTACTCTTTCGATAACCTGACTCCGATCGGTACAACCGTCAATACCCTGCTGCCCGCGGGGGCGGATACGCTGAACCCGCAGAGTATTATGGTACTCGCAAGGAATAACGATCAGAATGCGCAGCTCACGATCAATAATTTTGTAGGATCATCCAGCTTTACCACGGTCCGTACGGGGGGGATCATCGCGACGAATGGACCTATCCAGGTAGTAGGTAACCTGGTCATTTATAAGAAAACCCAATAATAAACCCTAAACCGCCAATCCGGCTGAATAAATGGCAAGTTTGGTACAACGAGCATTTCGTAATAATCGCGTAGTTGCATTGTATAATCATCCTATTCAGTAACTTGTAATAATAATCGCCCGATATATGAAAAATCTGTGGATTGTCTTTGTGCTGACCGTTGCTATTCCGGCTTTCCTCTCCGCGCAAACCCCCTCTCCCGATGGATCTTCCGATGTTCCCGCCAATGTTCCGGGCTATTCCATCCCCTCCGCCGCCGATACCCTGACCAGGGACCAACGCATGAAATGGTGGCGCGAAGCGCGCTTCGGCATGTTTATCCACTGGGGCGACTATGCGCAATGGGCCGGGATGTACAAAGGGCACGAAGTAGCGCATGGCGGCGAGTGGATCATGAACCGGGGGAAAATCCCCGTAGCCGAGTATAAGGCAGCAGCCAAAACATTTAACCCGGTAAAATATGATGCCGATGCCTGGGTACGCATGGCGAAGGATGCCGGAATGAAATACATTGTAATAACGGCCAAACACCATGATGGCTTTGCCATGTTTAAAACAACTGCCAGCAAATGGAATATTGTCGATGCCACGCTTTATGGCAAGGATGTTTTAAAACCATTGGCGGCCGCCTGTAAAAAGTATGGTATTAAATTAGGGTTTTACTATTCGCAGGCGCAGGACTGGAACAATCCGGGAGGGGCAGTAGCACGTAAGGTGGCCAGCGACGGTTGGCCCAATCCCGATTCGGCAAGAATAGATGCTTACACAAAAGAGCATGAAGGACATTGGGACCCGTATCAGACTACGGCAACGATGGCCGACTATATTGACCGGGTTGCCGTGCCGCAGGTAAAGGAATTACTGACCAATTATGGCGATGTGGCGGCGTTATGGTGGGATACCCCAACGGGAATGACGGACGAATATGCAGAAAAACTCAAAGCCGTCTTAGCCTTGCAACCCAATATTATCACGAATGACCGTTTAAAGCGCCCAAATTTTCCGGGAGATACCAAAACCCCCGAGCAAAAAATACCAAGCGTGAGTGAACTGGATGGCAAGGACTGGGAAACCTGTATGACGATGAACGGGACCTGGGGGTATAAAAGCTATGACAACAAATGGAAGACACCCACGACGCTGATCCATAACCTTTGTGATATCGCCTCCAAAGGCGGTAACTATCTCCTCAACGTAGGCCCAACCCCCGAAGGGGAA
>Ga0193716_1000874_pt1 | contig 17966 bp, 14 predicted proteins | sample U2c1metaG_FD_145901 | JGI IMG/M metagenome (GOLD analysis project Ga0193716, IMG submission 145901) | Soil microbial communities from a riparian zone of the East river system, Colorado, United States - U2c1 | ecosystem: Environmental > Terrestrial > Soil > Riparian zone | place: USA: East River...
CGCCACGCCGAACGCTCGTCCCACCTTTGCCTACACCCCGCGCTCCACCGCCGATATCGCCACCAAGGGAGCCATCACCTCCGCCCTCCGCGCTGTCCTTATGCGCGAGCGCCTCTCTCACCAGGGTATGGTCTCCACCGACGTCGACTCCCTCATGCAGCCCGTCAAGGTCGATACGACCCAGGCCGGCAAGAACGCCGACACGACCTCCAGCTTCGTCGCCATCTACGTCCTCTTCTTCCTCATGTACATGGTCATCCTGCTCTACGGCATGAACGTCGCCCGCTCCATCATCGAGGAGAAGACCTCCCGCGTCTTCGAGGTTCTTCTCGCCACCATCCGGCCCGAGGAGATGATGGCCGGCAAGATGATTGGCGTAGGCTCCGTCGGCCTCACCCAGGTTGCCGTCTGGCTCGCCACCGCCATCCTCCTCACCAGCTCCACGCTCATCTCGTCCATGGCCGGCGGCGGCATTCATGTCTCACTCAGCGCCATGCAGATCATCTTCTTCGTCGTCTACTTTCTGCTCGGCTACCTCCTCTACTCCAGCGTCGCTGCTGCCCTCGGTGCCATGGTCAACTCCGAGCAGGAACTGCAGCAGCTCAATATGTTTCTCGTCATGCCGCTGGCCGGCTGTATGTTTGCACTCGCCCCTGTCATCAGCAATCCGAGCGGTCCCATCGCACGCGTCATCTCTCTGATCCCCTTCTGCACCCCGCTCATCATGTACCTGCGCATCTCGCTGGCCATGCCGCCAGTCTGGGAGATAGCCCTATCCGTCGTGCTGATGCTCATCACCATCTGCGCGATCCTCTGGGTAGCCAGCCGCATCTACCGCGTAGGCATCCTCATGTACGGCAAAAAGCCCAGCCTCCCCGAGATCCTCCGCTGGCTCAAATACAGCTAGTGTTGCCACAGCTTCGAAGGTAGTGGGTCAGTTTGGACTTTGTGGAGTCTGTAGTCACCGAAGATCCCGCTTTGCGGGATGTGGATGGTGCAAGGCGAGCAAAGCGTACTGTATTTCAGTCATTGCCCAAAGGCGACGTCTCTGCTTTAGGATGGTTCGATGAAAAGTGGATGGTTGCTTTGGGCTCTTTGTCTATCACTGCAGTGCAACGTAAGTTCGATAATGGCCCAGTCCGTGGCCCCAGCCCCGCCCGCGGCGGCACGCCCAGCGCGCCCGACGCCGCCTACCCGTGATCCCCACACATCCGGTTATGTCACGGCCAGGGAGTTACCCGACGCCACCGTTGCTCCGAAGGATGCCGACGGAGACTTTATTCTTGGCCCCACTCACAACCCCGCACCGGAGATGACGACGCCGGAAGGCGTGCCGCAAGGAACGGTATCTACCTTCACCATGCAATCGTCTGACAGTAAAATCTACCCTGGCATCGCACGAGAGGCCAATACGTTTGGCACGGCAGATCCCACCGATCCTGCCAAAATGGTGGTCACCACCAGCCATCCCGCTCCCTACACTCGCCGAGTGACGGTCTATGTCCCCAAACAATACGTCCCCGGAACGGCCGCGCCATTTATTGTCGGGGCGGACGGGCCCGACCCGGTGTTATTCACGGCGTTGGACAATCTGATCGCCCAACACCGTGTGCCAGTGATGATCGCCATCTCCATCGGCAATGGCTCGGGCGACGCCCAGGGCAGCGAACGTGGCTTGGAATACGACACCATGTCGGGCCTCTACGCGGAGTTCGTCGAGAAGGAAGTGCTTCCTCTCGTAGAGAAGCAATACAACGTGAAATTGACCAAAGATCCCGAAGGCCGGGCGACGATGGGCGGCAGTTCAGGTGGCTCCTGCGCGTTGATCATGGCCTGGTATCACCCTGAGCTATACCATCGCGTGCTTACCTATTCGGGCACTTACGTGAACCAACAGTGGCCATCGAACGCCCAGACCCCCCACGGCGCATGGGAGTTTCATGAACACCTCATCCCGAATAATCCGCGCAAGCCACTGCGAATCTGGATGGAGGTTGGCGACAGAGACAATCTGAATTCGAATGCCTTGCGCGACAATATGCACGATTGGGTTGTCGCCAATGAGAACATGGCCAGAGTGCTAGCTGCCAAGGGCTATCATTACCAGTTTGTCTTCGCCCGTAACGCCGGGCACACGGACCGTACGGTGAAGCAACAAACCCTACCCGAGGCTCTGGAATATATCTGGCAGGGCTATCCCGTCGCAGGGACGAAGAATTGATTTGAGTACGGTTCCATCTGTCCCAATAGGCATCTATCGAACCTTCCACGCTGCCGCCAGATAAGCTCCGCAAGTTCGGATTGTTGGCGTCCTGGGAGATGTCGAACTTGCTGGAAACCCCGTTTTGGGGGAACTATGACGCCAAGTCGGATCGTCGGTCGGCAGGATTGTTTCCGAGTTGCGGACAAACCAGACCCAACCCCAATTCGCGGGCTCTACGGCTTTTAACTAGGCGCTTAACTCCGAGTTCATCGCCGACGCGATTTGAACAGAACTTGGCGTATGGTCACCACTCCTGATTTGTCATGTTGGGGTGGCGGATTCGGAGCGGTATTCCCGATCAATCAGGAAGAGCAGTTAGGCACGGGGCAGTTAACGTGCGCGGCGGTGCATCGGCGTTCGGTTACGTTCTACTCACCAGTGCAACCCCAACCAATCATACTCGGTGGAAGGCCCGCGAGTAGCCGCCACGCTTCCAGCCATGCGAACGCAGCTTCACGACCGTGAGGCTTGGCGTCAATGAACGCCTTGAAGTACTCAATAGCGGCGGCGCCCTCGTGCTCTTTCCTTGCAGGTGAGAGCGGGGAACCCTCGGTACTGTAATCATCTGTGCTCCCACCTGGGTAGCTCCAGAGCAGCTTTGCGCTATGAGCCCTGGCGAGCGCGAAGTCGACATAGGGAGTCCACTGGTCCGAGGGAAAACGCGCGCGAAAGCTTTCAACGCGTTCAATCGCAAGATCGGGCCAGGGACGCTTGTCGAAACCGGGACAATCTCCACTTACGGTCCAGAGAGCCGCCAGCTCGCTCACTTTTCCGCCTTGATCCAACTTCTCCGCCTGTTTAATGAAATTGTTAAGGTAGTTTCCCTGGTTGTCATACTCCGCTCCGAGCCCCTTGTATAAATATTCCCAACGGGTATTCTCTACATAAAGGTCCGCAAGCAGCAGCGCAGCCGCTCTCTGGTGAGGAGATCGCTGCCTGGCTGCTTCCAGCCATTTCCTGAGACCGTTACGCGCAAGAGTAGGATCCACCCTCCATCTTGGATTGTTCATCTGACGCGACCATTCGACAATCTGCTGGGTGAGCGCTGGATCTTCGGCGGCAATCTGAGCGGCTTCCTGCAAAAACAAAGTCAGCCCCTCGCTAATCAGCGGATACATTAAAGAACTCGTGCATTCAGAGCATGGCGCGGCTGGAAGAGCGTCACGCTTCGCATAGAGCATTATGCCTGTTCGAGCTTCGCTTACCCCTACCTGCGAATATATATACCTCAATCGAGCACTTACCCCATCATGTTCCCAAACGGCAAAGTCACCGTAGATGTTCTCCGGATGACCGTAGTCTTTCCCCGAACTGGCATGGCTTCTATCTGGCGCACCCCACACAGAGGAGAACTCGCGAACAAGGTCCTCCGCCGGGATTTCAGGCGAAGCGGTGTAATGGAGCGCCTGCATTCGGCAGCTTTCCTTGACGGACGCGTGCCCGGGACTGGGCAATGGCGGTAACGCGCCTACAGTGACGCTGGGTACAAAAAACAAGGCGGCGCGCCCGAAGGTAGACGGCGACTGGCTGACCGACGCCGCGCACCAACTGTAAAAATCTATGCCAAGAGCCGCCTCATAGTGATCCTTGCCATGGTTGTAATGCATCAGTTCGAGCTTCTCGTCGGGGTGGAGCTCTTGCCATGCACCCACGGATGGCTGAGACGACAGAGCGGCAATATCGTGCTCCACCTGCTTGGCAAACATGGATGCAGGTGCGTCTTGCGCAAAAGACGGAAGAAGAAACCCGACGAAAAGGAGAGCCGGCCCCGCGAGCTTCAGCTTAGACATACGTCCCTCAACTCAGGAGTATAAGGTCTGCAAATGGCTGGGCGATACGCAATGCTTGGAGCCGGGCGCATTCAATCATCGACAAAGGTGCCGATCTTCACGACGGGAGGCACTCTGGCACGGCTACGCCGTCCCTCAACCTCGCAGCGTCCGATGCGACAAGAGATTTGCGAATTCTATCTAGACGAGGAGATCACATCCGTCCCGGTTGTATTACTGGCTATCCGGAAACTATCCCGTTGTTCCTGAAAAGTCAGGTTTCCGGCAACTTCGCACCCCTGTCGCAAACTGACTACTATCGCTTATTTATAAGAACGCCACCCGCACCAGCATTGGTGTATACCTACTGGATCAATTGCTCGGCCAGAGCGAGGACGCGGCAGTGGCAGCGGAAGCAGCATTAACGGCGACAGGCATCTTCAGGGCAACCCAGTCTCGGTCTGCCCAGCGCGATCTGCTCGAACTGAGTGTTGGCTACGCCCTGATCCTGGCTACAGTCTGGACCGCAAATCCTACGCAAAGAGTTCTCTACTGGCTGGCCGTCCTCTGGATCGTCGCAACCTCATGGGCGCGGAGCGAGGGGTGGAAGGCCTTGGGGCTCACAACGACAGGCCTCCTCCAGTCGCTATGGGTCGTCGGAGCAGCGCTGCTATGTGCTGGCCTGGCCGTCTTCATGGCTTCACGGATGCATACGTTACACCGGTTGCACGGTCCAACGCCTCTACTCTCGCATGTGTGGGGATACCTCGTCTGGGCAGTCATGCAGCAGTTTCTGATGCAGAGCTACTTCCTCATCCGTCTCCTGCGCCTACTCCCCGGAAGAGCCCTGCCGGCAATCGCTGCGGCAGGCATGTTCTCTCTCGCGCACCTGCCCAACCCAGTCCTGACGCCCATCACTCTCGTCTGGGGAGTTGGCGCATGTCTGCTCTTTCTGCGCTATCGCAACATCTACACGCTTGGCCTTGCCCACGGCATCCTCGGTCTATGCATGGCTGTCACCGTGCCAAACTCGCTGCATCACCACATGCGGGTCGGCCTCGGCTACCTCAGGTATCACCCAAGAGCGGCCGATCACGATCGTCTCCTTGGTCGTCACCGCAACCAGATCGACCACAGCGTATCCACCGAAGCATGCGTGACCGCCGAGGCGCCCACCCGCCGCTGCTGACGCCACGCCCGTCCATAGAAGATCCCCGCCAGAGCCGCCAGCAGCACGTAGCGCCAGTTGAAGTGCAGCGCCCGCTTATTGAAGTGCGAGAGTCCGAAGAGCACCGCCGTAACCGCCAATGCCCACCGCGCCCCGATGCGCCGCTCCAGAAGATTCTGCATCCAGCCGCGAAAGAACAGCTCCTCGGGAACCGCGATAAAGAGAAACGTAAAGATCCATCCCAGCGCAACATGAGACACCGGAGGGACGTAGGCATGAATGTGGAGGAAGCCAAGCGCCAGTCCAAGCGCAACTGCAATAGGCGCATACATGGCAAGCTCGCGCACGCCGATCCTCAGGTCGGCCAGACGAAGGCGGAGATCGAATCCGACACCCTGCAGCCTGCGTATCGCAAGAAACCCATAGATGCCCGCATCCAGCAGCAACATCTTGTTGAAGACCCCAAAGCGAAGCGGCCAGGCAGGCTCGAACCAGCGCAGGTCCACCGCGAGTCCAAGCACGGCAAGGATAAGAAAGTCTCTCCAGTCTGCACGCTGCTCCGGATCAGTAAGGCAAGAGCGGTAGAGCAGCAGGCTTATCAGGACAGGCAACAGCACATAAAGCGCAAACCAACGCCAACGGAATATGCCATAGGAACCGGCAACCATCGCGTAAGGAACGCACAGCAACGCCGGTGCCACCAGGCGAGCAGGCAATGGCAGCCTCTGCCCGGCCAGAACGCTACGCGGCCAGAACGCAGCGAAGAGAAACGGCAAAAGCGTAAGCAGCGCCGCAACGACCACCGATGCATGGACAGTCAGGTTCACCATCACGTTCGAGCATAGCGCGGCTTCGTGGGCCTGAGGGGATACCGGGCTGAGGCCGAGTTTGACTATGATGAACCGTCAAACGCAATAATTGGGTTCAGAGAAGGAGCAATTCATGTCGATTACGAGCCGCCCAAGTATCCTGTTTTGGTTATCAGCTCTAATCTTCTGCTGTTCAACATCGTCATGGAGTCGGATTCGTGAGCACAAACCAGACGCCTGTACCGACAGTAAACGCGGACTCCATGCGACGTTAAATGCAGAGCCTGGATACTACGGAGATCTTCGATTAGAGGCCCTTACCTTTCGCCTCATGAACGATTCCGATCAAGTCTTAGATTCAGCCACGGCCTCATGGACGTTGGTAATCGACGATCGGGAAGTGCCAGACCGCGGGGGGCAGCTCTGGACTGGGCCGAAGCCTACAGGCGGATATGGAACCGTACGATCCGGCTCCATGTTCCAATTCGGAAAGGCATTGCCGATCCACGAGTACTTCCCTGAAGCACGCGACTATAAGATCTACTGGAAGGCTGCTGCATTCAGAAGCAATGTTGCCGTGGTTAGAGGAGGAGTCACTCCCTAGCCCCCCGGAACGGCGAAAAGGTCATTGCCGAAAACGGGAATCCCGGTAACTGCGATTTCCTTCAAACCGTATCATCCGTGCCAATCCGCGGTCGTCCCCTCTCGAAGGTAAACTCATCTTCGTGCCCCACACCTACACCCTCAAGCAGCGCATAGCCCTCGCCGTCGTTCCACGCATCGCGAGCACGCTCATCTGCTGCGTCGGCATGACCCTCCGCTACCGAGACGTCTGCGACCCCGGAGCCCTTCCCGGCTACGACACCCCACCTCCGGCGGTCTACGCCTTCTGGCACCGCTGCCTCCTCGCCTGTGCCTGGCGCTTCCGCAACAACGGAGTCACCATCCTTATCAGCCGCAGCTTCGACGGCGAGCTCATCGCCCGCACCGTCGAGCGCCTCGGCTTCGTCGCCATCCGTGGCTCCAGCTCCCGCGACGGAGCCGCCGGTCTCCGCAACCTCCAGCGCGCCTACCTCGACGGCCACTACTGTGCCATCTCCGCCGACGGTCCCCGAGGCCCCGTCTACGTCGCCAAACCCGGCGTCGTCCAGCTGGCCAAACTCGTCAACAGCACCGTCGGAGCCTTCTACGTCCACCCCGAGCGCGCCTGGGAGCTCCGCTCCTGGGACCGCTTCCTCATCCCCAAGCCATTCTCCCGAGTCACCGTAGCCTGGACCACGCAGGTCCCCCCCGATCAGGACGCCGTTCAGGCAGCGCTGGACCACTCCGTAGCCCTCGCCCAATCCAAATAGGCCAAAATCCTATCCACAGATTCACCACGACAAACCAGCCCAGCCTCACCTGCCACCACGTCCCGCACCACTAAAATTACAAAAGTGCTCGTATCCGACTTCCATTTCGACCTCCCTGAAGAGCTCATCGCACAATCCCCACCCCCGGTTCGCGGAACCAGCCGCATGCTCACCCTCAACGGTGCCACAGGCGAGTACCGCGACGATTTCTTCCGCAATCTCCCCAACCTATTGAAACCCGGCGACTTACTTATCCTCAACGACAGCCGCGTCATCCCCGCCCGCCTCTACGCCACCCGAGCCCGCAGCTCCCACACGCAGCAAACCTCCCCCGATCCTACCGGTCGCATCGAAGTCCTTCTAACCCAGGAGCTTGCCCCCGACGAGTGGACCGCCCTCGTTCGCCCAAGCCGCAAAGTCCAGCCCGGCGAACGTCTCCTCTTCCATCACGAAGATAATCCCGTCCTCGAAGCCGAAGTCACAGCTGCCGCCGAGTTCGGCGAGCGCACCCTCCGCTTCGCTCCTACGCCCGATTTCCTCTCCATCCTCAACAAAATAGGTCACATGCCTCTCCCTCCCTACATCCACCGCGATGACACCGAACAGGATCGAGACCGCTACCAGACCGTCTATGCCCGAGAGACGCGGTCCCACGAACCCGGATCAGCCGCAGCCCCCACAGCCGGCCTCCACTTCACCCCCGAAATCCTCGAAGAACTCAAGCGAAACGGCATCCAGGTTGAGACCATCACCCTCCACGTAGGCCTTGGAACCTTCCAACCCGTCCGAGCCGAAAGACTCGAAGACATCCACCTCCACGCCGAGCACTACACACTCTCCGCAACCACCGCTGAAGCCATCAATACCGCCCTGAAAGAAGGCCGCCGCATCATCGCCGCAGGCACTACCACCACCCGCACCCTCGAGCACTGCGCCCACCTGGCCAACACCGATCCCTTCGAGCCCCACACCGGCCTCCGCCTCCACCCGCACTCCGGGTCCACCAGCATCTTCATCAGTCCCGGCCACCAATTCCGCGTAGTCAAAGGCCTCCTCACCAACTTCCACCTCCCCCAATCCACGCTATTAATGCTGGTAAGCGCCTTCGCCGGAAGGGAAGCAGTCTTAGCCGCCTATGCCCACGCCGTCCGCGAGCGCTACCGCTTCTTCTCCTACGGCGACTGCATGTTGCTCCTCTAAAATCTCCACCGACTGCCGACGCGCTACCATTCAAACAGCTATGGCGAAGACACCAATCCAGACTCCTACGAAGCCCGCAGACACCGCACCCGAAGCAAAGCCCCCAATCTATCTGCTCGACAGCATGGCCTTCATCTTCCGCGCTTATCACGCCATGCAGCGCCAGCGCCCGATGTCCACGCGCACCGGCATCCCCACCGCGGCGACCTATGTCTTCGTCAACATGATCAACAAGCTGCGCAAGGACTTCTCCCCTCAGTTCCTCGCCGCCGTCTACGACCTCTCCGGCCCTGTCTTCCGCGACGAGCGCGCCAAGGAGATGAAGCCCCTCCGCAAGTTCAATATCAAGACCCAGCAGTTCGAAGAGGTCGACTACGCCGGCTACAAGGCCAACCGCACCGAGATGCCCGCCGACCTCACCCAGCAGCTCCCCTTCATCCGCCGAGCCCTCGAGGCCTTCCGCATCCCCATCCTCAGCTATGAAGGCTTCGAAGCCGACGACGTCATCGGCACCCTCTCCTGCAAGCTCTCCGCCCTCGGCCACAAGGTCTTCGTCGTCTCCTCCGACAAGGACATGATGCAGCTCGTCAACGACAGCGTAGTCATCCTCAACCCGACGAAGGATAATCTCATCCTCGACAACGCTGGAGTCGAGCAAACTCTCGGCGTCCCCCCCGAGCGCGTCATCGACGTCATGGCTCTCCGTGGCGACGCCATCGACAACATCCCCGGAGCCCCCGGCATCGGCGACAAGGGTTCCGTCGAACTCATCCAGCAGTTCGGCACTGTCGAGGCTGCCCTCGATCGTGCGGAAGAGGTCAAGCGCAAAACGTATCGCGAATCGTTACAAAATAACCGCGACAACATCCTCCTCTCGAAGGAGCTCGTCACTATCCACACCGGTGTCCCCATCGACTTCAGCATCGATGACATGCGCACCCAGCCCATCGACAACGCAGCCAGCCGCGAGCTCTTCTCCGAACTGGAGTTCACCACTCTCCTCAAAGAACTCGCTCCCTCGGTGGACAACACCCCCATCGCCTTCAACACCAAGCCGAACCCCGAAGAGATAGCCGCACTCCTGGCCGAAGCCCGCACCATCGACGAGTCCACCGGCAAGCCAAAGGGCCTCGCCATCGCCATCTTCGAGGACGCCCGTGCCATAGCCGAAGAGATCGCCGCCGAACCCAGCGAAGAATCAGGCGAGCCCGAACCGCCGCCCTCCGAAAACCTCACCCTCTTCGGAACCTCCACTCCACCTCCGAGCCTTCCATCTCCCATATCCGCGCCCACAGACCCCGCCTGCAAGCTAGGCCTCGCCGCAAACAACACCACCGCCATCGAGGTCTCCCTCGATCACCCGGGCATAAAGGAAGCCCTCCTCGATCTCACCCTCCCCAAGGACGTCCACGACCTCAAAGCCATCCACCGAGCCCTCGAGCCGCACGGCGTCACGCTAGCAGGAGTCCGCGACGATGTGATGCTCCTAAGCTATCTCGTCAACCCGACCCACGGATCCCACACCCTGGCGGATGTCACGGCTCGCTTTACCAACCGTGCCCTCGCGGCAGTGACGAAGGGAGTCGTCTCCGGAGACCTCCTTCCGGAGGCTGCCAATGCAGTCCACCGTATCGCTCCCATCCTCCACGCGGAGATTGAAACCTCCAAGGTTACAAATGTCTACGAGACTATCGACCTCCCTCTGGTCCCTGTCCTCCTCCGCATGGAGCAGGCCGGAGTCCGCATCGACTCCACCGTCCTCAACGACATGTCCAACCGTCTCGCCGTAGAGATCGACAACCTCGCCGAGCGCATCTATATGCAGGCTGGCGCCGCAATGGGGACCGAATCCGGCCACCGCTTCAACATCAACTCTCCCAAGCAGCTCGGCGATGTCCTCTTCAACAAGATGCTCCTTCCCAAACCGATGAAGTACGGCAAGGGCAAGGTAGTCTCGACTGCACAAGATGTATTGGAAGAGCTAGCCGAACACCACACCGTCCCCGCTCTCGTCCTCGAGTATCGCCAACTCTCCAAATTAAAATCCACCTACCTCGACCAGCTACCGAACCTCGCCGACGAGCAGGGAAGAGTCCACACCACCTTCAACCAGGTAGGCACCGCCACCGGTCGCCTCTCCAGCACCAATCCCAACCTCCAGAACATCCCCGTCCGCACCGCCGTAGGCCGCGAGATCCGCGCCGCCTTTATCGCCGCCCCCGGTAACGTCCTCATGTCGGCCGACTACTCGCAGATCGAGCTCCGGCTCATGGCCCACTTCTCGCAGGACCCGTTGCTCCTCGACGCCTACCGCACCGGCAAGGACATCCACACCCTCCCCGCGTCGGAGGTCTTCGGCGTAGATGCCGCGACGATGGACAAGGAGACCCGCAATCGCGCCAAGGCCGTTAACTTCGGCATCGTCTACGGCATCAGCCCCTTTGGTCTGGCCGCTCAGCTAGGCATCGACCAGAGGACCGCCAAGCAGTACATCGAGACCTACTTCGACCGCTATAAGGGCGTCCAGCGTTTCATCGAGGAGACCCTCGAAACCGTTCGCCGCGATCAGGCTGTCCGCACCCAATTTGGCCGCGTTCGCCCCATCCCCGACATCCAGTCCCGCAACCCCAACATGCGAGGCTTCGCCGAGCGCACTGCAGTAAACACTCCACTACAAGGCACCGCCGCAGACCTCATCAAACTAGCCATGCTGAAGATCGACCAGCTCATCCGCGACCGCAAACTCAAATCGCAGATGACCCTGCAGGTCCACGACGAACTCCTCTTCGACGTAGTCCCCGAAGAGAGCGAAGAGCTGCAGCAACTGGTCAAACACGAGATGGAGCACGTAGCCGAGTTCTCCATCCCCATCGTCGCCGAGGTAGGCATAGGCCACAACTGGCGTGACATCAAATAGCGGGCAAGGGAATCACGCAGCGTGTGGCTAAGCGAACTGCTTCATATCCATGCCCAGCTCATACGTCTCTCCGTGAGTCAGCAGGTCCTCCCAAGTCACCTCGCGCCCTTTGTACCCTGCCATGCGGCCCAACATGCAGCTCTGAGCAGTGGTCACGCCATCGGCAATCTGGTTGTGGAACCGGCCCGATGTAATGCTCTCGATAAAGCTGCGGTCCTTCTCGCGGTCTGCCAGCGCGAGGTTGTCCGTGAACTCTCCATTCGCCGCGAACCCACCCGAGGCGGCTGGCGTTCCCGCATTCGACGTCTCCTGCCAGGCCCACGCAGATTCGCCCAGGATGCGAACTGGGCCAGCATACGGCGCATCCGCGCTGCCCTTCGATCCGAAGACTCGCAAGCCGGCGTCAAACGAGCCGTAGTCGCCAAACTGTGTCGACGAGAAGCTCACACGCACATCGCCGGGATACGTATAGTCCACCTGATAGTTGTCCCAGCAGTCGCCCGCATGAGTAACGATATTGCGCCCGCCGGTCGCCACCGCCTTGAGCGGATGCGACCCCAGCACCCAATTGCAGAGGTCGATGATATGAATATTCTGCTCGACCAGAATGTCGCCCGAGAGCGCTCGATACCATAGCCAGTTCCGCAGCCGCTGCTCGTCAGCCGAAGCGCCTGAAGCCAGTTTTTCTTTTGCAGCAGGAGCGTTGTAGCTCGCCGAGATCGCCCCGATCTTGCCCAGCGCTCCGCCCTTCACCCTCTCGACCACGGCGGCGATCGGCGGCGCCATTCGCACCTGAAAGCCGACGTCGACGCTGACCTTCCCCTCGACCCGCCGCGCAATCTCCATCGCCCTTCGCGCCTGCGCCACATCCACACCCACCGGCTTCTCGCAGTAGGCATGCTTCCCCGCGCCCACCACCGCCTCCAGATGCTGCACATGGAAGAACGGAGGCGTCGAAATCTGCACCATGTCCACATCCTTCGAGTGCGCGATCTCCTCAAAGGCCTCATGGCCGTGGAACATCAGCCTGCTCTCGACCGCCCCCTTTCCCAGGCTCCCGTTCAGCGTATCGAAGTGCGCCTTCGCCGTTGTCAGCTGGTCTGGAAAGAGATCTGCCAGCGCTACCACGCGAGCGCTTGTGTTCTTTGCAAACGAGCTCGCCACCGCCGTTCCGCGATTGCCACAGCCCAGCAACCCCAGGCGCACCGCTGAGTTGGCCTCGTATCCAAAAGCCGTCTTCGCCCGCAAGAGCAACAGTCCCGACGCCGCCGTGCCCGTCTTCACAAACTGCCGCCGGTCTATCTTCCCGATGTTCCCCATCTGCCCCATGCCTGTCTCCCTTGCTCCATATAGCAACAGCCTTAGCCAAGAACCTGCCGCAGAATCTTCTCCAGATACACCTTCTCCTGGCGCACATCCTCAATCTGTTGCGGCCCGGAGGTCTCGCGCTCGATCGTCACCACGCCGGTGTACCCCAGCCGGTGCAGCTTGGCGAACACCTGATGGAAGTCGACGAGCCCCTTGCCTATCAGTACCTCCTCGCCCAGATTGCTGGGATCGGTCGGCCATCGTCCGTCCTTCGCATGAATGCTCTTCACATGCGGCCCCAGAATATCTACCGCATCCACCGGGTTCGCCTTTCCGTACAGAATCAGGTTGGCCGTATCGAGCCCCACGCCGAGGTTCGGCTGGCCCACATCGCGCAACGTCCGCGACATCGTCGTCGGCGTCTCCTGCCCCGTCTCCATCAGAAAGGCCTGCCCATTGCCCTCGCAGTGCTTGGCCACCTCGCGGATCGCAAGCACAGTCTCCGCATAGAGCGGATCGGCCGGGTCTTCGGGGATAAAGCCGCAGTGCGTCTGCACCTGGCCGACCCCCAGCAGCTTCGCGAAGTCCGAGACCTGCTTCAGTGCATCGATTCTCGCCGCACGAGTAGTCCGAGGGACCAGCCCGATGGTCGACGGCCCTTTGAGGAAGTTCCATTCAAGCGGCTGCGGCCCTACGACCTCTACCGTCGTAGCCGTCACGCCATACCGATCCAGAAGTCCGCGCATCTGCTTGGCCAACTCCTGCGTGAATTTGCCGATGTAGCCGTCGAGCGAGAAGAAGCAGTTCGCGAACCCCATCTCATGCACCCGCCGAATGGTCTCCTCCGGCCCGTGAAACGGCGAGATGAGCAAGCCCAGCTCCATCGGCTTGGCAGTTCGGGGCGCTGCGCCCATCGCCGGCTCGGCTCCAGAGAGCGCCATCGCTCCAAACGGCCGAGCTCCCACCATGGCTCCTGCTACCTCCGACGTGTGCGCCAGCGTGGCCGCCGCCGCTAAACCAAGAAAATCTCTCCGGCGCATCCTTCGTCTCCTTTATTTAGACCCACCGAACATATCAGCACTCCACACTTAACGGCTACAGCTTCCGAGATGAGTCAGACAAAAATGGACGAACATAAAGGTCAGGCAAACTATTCATTTCAAAGGCGCTGATTCTAAAAATACCCTTTGCAAGGGCAGAACGAGGGCAAGCTGCTCGCGGCGAAGAGTTACGAGTCCTTTTCACCACTGATAGACTTAAACTTCTGCGTCGAGTACTCGCGCAACCAGATACCCTCAAAGCGGATCACCGCAGCGACCTAAAGGAAGACTCAACCACGTGGACCAGCAGACCAAACAAGCTCTCAAGCACGATCAGTTCGTCGACACCACCAAGCACGGCCTCGAGTGGGCCACGGAAAACCGCCGCTCCGTCATCACCACCGCCGCTATTCTTCTCGCATTGATCGTGGTCATCGTAGGCGGCGTGCTCTTCTACAACCACCGCTCCCAGCAGGCTTCTGTCGCCTTCGGTGAGGCCATGCAGGCCTACCAGACGCCGCTCGCCCAGTCCGGTCAGCCCGTGCCTCCCGGCATCAAGACCTTCCCCTCGGTCGGCGACCGCGCTAAGGCTGCCAACGCTCTCTTCACCGCAGTCGCCGACAAGTACGGCATCACCCCCGACGGCAAGATCTCGCGCTACTTCGCCGGTCTCACCTACATGGAAGCGGGCAATAGCGCCTCCGCCGAGAGCACCTTCAAACAGGTTGCCGGCGGCTGGAACGGTGACCTCGCCGCGCTCGCCAAGTTCTCTCTCGCTCAGCTCTACCGCCAGACCGGCCGCGATGCCCAGGCCATCGATCTCTACAACGAGCTCACCGCGAAGCCCGCCACCACCGTGCCATCCGGCCTCGCGCAGCTCCAGCTCGCCGAACTCTACGAGAACCAGGGCAAGCCCGATGCAGCGAAGAAGATCTACGCGCAGCTGAAGGACAAGGACGCCAAGGGCCCAGCCGGCATGCTGGCCGCGCAGAAGCTCAACCCCGCAGCTGCAGCCGCCGGCCCAGCCGCCCAGTAACCTCAAGGAGTATCTGACGAATCATCGTAGCGATGACTCCGGCTTCCTGTGGCTACAAAAGAGAGAGCCAGGCGACAAGCGTGGCGCACTTTTCGTCTTGCGACCACGGGGAGCCGAGTCCGGAGCCGAGATTCGCGAGGCGACGAACAAGCTCATCAGGCTCTAGGTGCAGGGCGCACGTGGCCCTTGCAAGCAGTTCGCTCTCTTTAGCCGTAAAAATCTCTAAGCCGCAGTGCAGACTTGCATGAAGCAGGGCTTCGCGGAAAAGTTCTCCGTCGGCACTGTGAATCAGTGCATGAGACGCCAGAATCTGAGGGAGGCCTGGAAGCGGTCTTCCGGAAGCAAGAAGTAGACCGCAGTGCTTGAGTTCGTAGTCCTGCTTCCGAAGGCTGGTCTGGACCGAGCGAATAGCTTGATAGGCGAGACGCCTCGCTTCACTGCGGACGTGCAGGATGAAGCTGCGGCCTTCGGCTGGCGGTCTTTTCCCCGCACTGTGATAAGGCTGACGAAACTCATACGTGAAGGTTTTGACCAGGTGAGGACGCTGACGCAAAAGCACCAGCGGAGAGCCCTCTTCAAGCGATATCGCGGCGAGAGCGGTCCATCCTGAATGGGAGCGAAAGCCAACGGCGGCCTGTTTCATAAGACCCCCCATAGCAATCTTGCTGCGTGGCGAAAATAGCACGAGCAACGTACGTCCGCAAAGAAGCCTTCTAGTGGCCGTGCTCATCCTCGTGCAGATACGCCGTGCGGGCGCGGCCGCTCAAATGGCTGGCGACGCTCCCCGCCTCCGCTTCGCTATGAAGCTTCGTCAATAGCCGCCACTGGTCCTTCTTGCGCGGCTCCGAGCTCCACTGCGGCAACGGCATCCTCAGGTAGTCGGAGAGCGCGATGGCCTCCGGCTCGTACAGCGTTCGGATGGTGTGTAGCCGCTCCGCCGAAGCGGGGTCGGCGCACAGCCGCAGATGCACATCCCCAAGCGCCTCGCACAGCCGGTCGAACTCCGCCGATGGCAGCCGGTCCACCTTCGCTCGCCGCACACTGTCCTCTTTCTCTTCAAGATGGAAGACGTGCCCCAGGTCAACCAGCGCATGGCGGGCCATCATAAACGTAAGCTGCGCCTGCCGCGAAGGCGTCCCCTGGATCACCGAGATCAGCAGCGCGCACGTGTCCAGAATCGCCACCAGCGCAGAGAGCCAGCTCTGGTTGTCATGCTGCGACCGGTAGTAGCAGAGAATCGGGTAGGAGATGTGCGACTCTAGAATCTCCGCCGACCAGCGCTCCCACTCCGCCAGCAGCGTCACCAGAGCCTCTTCGCCCCCTTCGAAGCCATGACGCCGCAGCAGTTCGGCAGCCGTCGGTGGCGACCCCGCCCGCGCGTCCAGCAGCGCAATGCTGACCTCCCGCCGTGAGAACGCCTGGTAGAGCACCGGCACATAGCCGATCACCAATGCCACGAACCCCAGTCCCACCCCCGACTCGAAGATAATCAGCGCTCTTGTTGGCAGGCTATGCGGCACCACATCGCCCAAACCAAGCGTAAACAATGTCGTTCCACTGACATAAAGGTCCGTCCGATACCGCGACAGCCCAGCCGCCGTCTGTACGCCCATCACGTCCGTGAACGGCGACCCCAGCGCATAGAAGAAGAGGCTGAACCCGAAGATAAGCAATATCGCCCACAACAACAGCAGGAGCAGCAGGGATAGCGGTCCATACACGCTATAGATCTGCTCCCGTACCCTCGTGTTGCTCGTTCTCTGGGCCATCGCGGCCCAGGGCCCCCACGTAAAGAGAAAGAAGAAGTTAGTAATGCGAAGCCGCCCCGTCGGCCTCCGTGGCAGGATGATCGTCTGGAACGCGTCCAGTGCTACTCCCGCGCAGCAGATGATTCCGGCAATTAAAGCAGCGATATGCAAGGCAAAACCCCTTCAGGACATATTGACAGTGGCTTCCGTAAACCTTACCAGAGCTAACCTTCCGCCATGCGCCCCGTCATTTGGAGTACATCGCAACCCGGTTGCGACACGTTGCACTTCGGAGTCCATACGAAATTAGATCGATTTTCACTCGACAAATATACTTATTTGGAGCCTAATCTAGACCTCATGTGAGTTGGTACTAGGCTTGCCTAGCCAAGGGGGGTCACTATGCAGCGAGTGCTTGTCGTTGATGATGATCATCTGGTTGCCGACACACTTGCGCTCATCTTCGAGAAAAGTGGCTTCCATGCAAAGGCCACCTACTCCGCGGATCAGGCGTTGCAGTGTGCCCGTGAGTTTATCCCGCATCTGCTGCTGTGCGATGTAACCATGCCCCGTCGAGATGGCTTGTCCCTGGTCCTCGACATTACTCGCGAGCTTCCATCCTGCCGCATCATCGTCCTCACCGGGCTCTACTCCAACTTGAAGAACGTTCGGGAGCAATCCAACAAACTCTCCCGGCCCGTAGGTATCCTCACCAAGCCCTGTCAGCCATCGGAGCTCCTGCGCCAGGCGAACGCCATCCTCACCAGCGCCTAGCTCTCATCCGCCCATGCCCGATCTTGGCCGCATCCTCGTCTTCCTCGGTCTCGTACTCCTTGCAGCCGGTCTGGTTGTCCTTGCCCTCACACGCCTCCATATGCCCCTCGGACGTCTTCCCGGCGACTTCTCCTGGCGCGGGCGCGGATGGTCAGTCTCCATTCCCCTCGCCACTTCGGTCCTGCTCAGCGTAATCCTCAGCCTCCTCCTCTGGGCGATCAGCCGCTTCCGCCGCTAGCTCTGAAATGTCGGGGTCCGATGCTAGACTCAGGCGATATGTCCGAGAAAGAGGAGAATCCGCCGACCCTGGCCAGCCTGCGAGCGAGCCGGGGAAACGTGCGTTCTGCGAAGTGGCCTCCATCTCCCCCCGCCCCTTCACCGGAGCCCTCCCAGACGGGTCTACTCTTCACGCAGGCCGCCCCGCCTCTCCACCAGATCGGCAGCACTAAAGAGCCAGCCAGCCCGGAAAAACCCTCGCATCAGCCCCGGTCCGCGCCAGCAGCCGAGCGCCGCATCTGGACCGTCCGCGCCCTCGTCACCGACATCCGCCAGCAGGTCGAGACCGGCTACACCGACATCTGG
>Ga0193716_1000876_pt1 | contig 17941 bp, 11 predicted proteins | sample U2c1metaG_FD_145901 | JGI IMG/M metagenome (GOLD analysis project Ga0193716, IMG submission 145901) | Soil microbial communities from a riparian zone of the East river system, Colorado, United States - U2c1 | ecosystem: Environmental > Terrestrial > Soil > Riparian zone | place: USA: East River...
CACGCACGCCAGTGCGCCTTGCGCACCGTTCACCGACAATCGTGACCCCTACGATGCCCGATGGGCCCGTTTGCGCAGCGTGAAACGCCCCTTTTGAACGGGGTCAGAGTGAAACTCTGACCCCCAATGGCACGGGCGCAGAACCTTACGCGCCGAATTTGATCTCGACGCCTTCGTGACCGCGGTCCCATCCACGCAGTTCATCGCGGATGTGCGCGATGCGCTGGCGGCCGAGCGCGTTGCGCTCCTCATCCAGCACCAGGCCATCGAGCAACTCCGCCAGGCGCTGCGCCGCGGGCAACATCGTGTCCCACGCATCGAGCGCCGGCACGGGGCCAGGCAAGGTCATGAAGAACGACAGGCCCGGGGTCTGCATGGCTTCGACGCGCTTCAAGTCGAAACTGCCCGGCTTGACGAGGTTCGCCACGCTGAAAATCGGTCCAAGCTCGCGGCGGCCATCGACCAGGCGATGGAAGATGCCCATGTCGCCGAATTCCAGGCCGGCCTTCTCGGCCGCCACGACGAGGTCGGTGCCATTGAAAACGTGATCGTCGCGAGATACCACGTACAGGCTGACAATGCGCTCGACGGGCCGCTCGACGGGCCGGCGGCCAACGTCGGAACGCGGTGGCGGCTCCGATGGCGCGGTCGCTGCGGCGCGGACCGGCTCGGTGCCCGGGGTGGCGCGGGACGGCGCCGGGCCAGGTGAAGCCGGATCGAACGGCGGCGTATCGGCTCCGGCGGCAGGTGCGGGCTCCGTCCGGCGCGTCGGGGGTGCCGATGGGCGCACGGCGCCCATGGTCGATGCGGTGGGCTCGGTCGGAAGCGGCGAACGCAGGATGTCCTCGATGGAAGCAGAGGACACCACCGGCGCGCTGCGGTCGCCGGCAAGCGTGGCGCCCAGGCGTTCGAGCTCGTCCTGCATATCCATGTCCAGCGTGCCCTGGCGCGGTGCGCGCGAGTTGGGCGGCGGAAAGTCGAACGCGTTGTCGGCGGCCCCGGCCGGCTCATCGCCAAAGGTCGGCTCACGCCGTTCGGGCGCGCGCTGCGGTGCCGGCGGCTGGGGCTTGCGACGGCCCTGCTCTTTCCTCGGCTGGCCGAATAACCAGATCAATCCCAGCACGATCACGGCCACGATCAACAAGGGCACCCCGATGGCGGGGTTCCAGGCCAGGGCAACGACGGGTTCGTGGGTCATCACGGGTTCCTTCAAGCGGCGCCAGCGAGCTTGGCGGCCTCGGCGAGGTCCACCTGGACCAGGCGGGATACGCCCGGTTCACGCATGGTAACGCCACAGAGCTGGTGCGCGGCCTCCATCGTGGCCTTGTTGTGGCTGACGAAAATGAACTGAACCTTCTCGCTCATCTCGCGCACCATCGCCGAGAAGCGGCCGACGTTGGCCTCGTCCAGCGGCGCGTCCACCTCGTCGAGCAGGCAGAACGGTGCCGGGTTCAGGCCGAAGATGGCAAACACCAGCGATACGGCGGTGAGGGCCTTCTCGCCACCCGAGAGCAGCGTGATGTTGCTCACGCGCTTGCCCGGTGGCCGGGCCATGATCGCAACGCCGGTGTCCAGGAGGTCTTCGCCGGTTAGCTCAAGGTATGCGTGGCCGCCGCCGAACAGGCGCGGGAAGAGTTCCTGCACGCCGGCATTGACGCGGTCGAAGGTCTCCTTGAAGCGCTGGCGCGTTTCCTTGTCGATCTTCTTGATGGCGTTTTCCAGCGTTTCCAGTGCGGTGGCAAGATCGGTGAGCTGGGCGTCGAGGTAATCCTTGCGTTGGGACTGCTCGGCGTGTTCCTGGATCGCGGCAAGGTTCACCGGCTCCAGGCGGATGATCTTCTGCGAAAGCTCCGCCAGCTGGGCCTGCCAGCGAGAAGGCTCGGCGTCTTCGGCAAGCTCGGCCAGCAGCGGTTCCAATTCAAGGCCTGACGATGCGATGGCCTCGGCGAGCGTGGCCGCGCGCATCTGGATCGACTGCGCAGCCAGGCGCTTTTCGGTGACACCCTCGCGCACCTGGGTCAACTGGTGTTCGATGCGCTGGCGCTCCTGCTCGAGCTTGCGGAATTCCGTGTCGAGGTCTTCCAGTGCACGGCGGGCATCGACCAGCTGGCGATCCACCAGCAGGCGCTGGTCGAGGTAGGTCTGGCGTTCGGCCTCCAGCTCGGCGATCGGGTCGCTACCGGCGGCCAGTTGTTCGGCGATCTCGGTACGGCGCGACTGGATCTGCTTCAACTGGGCATCCATGCGGCCCAGCGCCTGTTCAAGGCCCGTCAGCGCAGAGCGCTTCGATTCCATGCTCAGCGCCAGCTGGTGCGACTGCTCGGCGGCCTCGCGGGCGTTGATACGCGCTTCCTCGCGCGCTTCGAGCAATTCGCGGCGCTCGTTCTCCAGCGCGCGGCGCTGGTCTTCCATGTCGCCCATGTTGCCCACGGACTCATCCAGCCGGGCACGGGCTTCGCGGGCCTGGCCTTCCATCTCATCGAGCTGCTCGAGCACCGTGGCCATTTCGGCACCGATTTTCTCGCTGCGCGCACGGGCAGTTTCCATCTTGCCGCGGTGGCTCTGCAGCTGGCCGGCCAACTCCGACAACCGGCGGTGCGCGGCATACAGGTCGCGCTGGGCGTCGTCGCGTGCGCGCTCGGCCTCGAACTTGGACGTACGCAACGCTTCGAGCCGTTCGGTGCCTTCCTCACCCTGGGCTTCGAGTGCTTCTAGCTGGGCGGCAAGCTGGCGCATGTCCCGCTCGCGCGCCAGCACGCCCACCTGGTTGCCCTGGGCGCGGCGAACGCGGGCGAAACCCGGTCCCATCCATGCGCCGTCGCGGGTGATGACCGACTCGCCTGCAGCAAGCGATCCGGCCACGTGACGGGCCTGGTCGAGGGAATCGGCCAGGCGGATACGCGAGAGCATATGGGTGATCGAAGCAGGTCCCCGGACATGGGCGGCCAGCGTGCCTGCGGGGGCGTCGCCACCGGTGGCCGAGGCGAACAGCGCGATGTCGGCGTCGGTCAGCTCGCCCAGTTCCTTGGCAAGCGCCAGTGGATCGTCAACCAATACACCGTCGAGCAAACCCGCCAGGACCGTTTCGGCTGCCGCTTCGAAACCTGCATCGACGTTCAGCGATTCGCCCAGGCGACGCGCGCTGGCCAACCCCAGGCGATCGAGCCAGCCGCTGGCGGCGCTTTCTTCCTGGCCAAGCGCGGCGTGCTGCAGGGCTTCGAGCGAGGCATGGCGGCCGCGCGCGGTCTGCAGCTGCTGGCGCGCGTCGTTCAACCGGGTCTGCACCTGGCGCTCTTCATCGAGCACCCGCTCGTGCGCGACCTTGTGCTGGTCCAGCAGGCTCCCTAAGGTTTCCACGCGCTCGCGCTGGGTATCGTGCTCGGTGTCCAGGGCTTCGGCGGCGGCGTCGAGCGCCGCCACGTCGAAGGCTTGCCGTTCGCCCTCGAGCGCCTCGCGGCGACGGGAGAGGTCGATGGCCTGGCGGTCGAGGTAGTTCAGGCGCGTGCGTTCGACTTCCGCGGCACGGGAGGCTTCCGAGGCGCCGCGGGTGTGCGTGTCCCAGCGCGACTGCCAGTCGGCCAGCCGGGTTTCGGTGCTGCGCTGCTGCTCACCGGTGTCGTCCTGCATCTGCTGCAACGCTTCCAGCCGCGGCTCGCCCTCGGCCAGGGCGGTGCGCAGGGCCTCGATCTGCTCCTGGTCGGCGCTGATGTGCCCCTGCAGTTCCCCGAACTCGCGCTCGGTCTCGCCCTGGGCGCGGATCAGCCGCTCGGAGGTTTCGCGGTTGTGCCGCACCTGCTGCTCGACGCGGGCGATCTCGGCGCCCACCTTGTACACATCGGCCTGTACCGCATTAAGATGTTCGCTGGCGCCGTGGTGGGTATCACGAATGCCCTCCAGCTGCGCTTCCACCTGCCGCTGCTGGGCCAGGTGGCGTTCGATTTCCAGTTCCGCCTGGCGGAGCGAATCGCCCTCGCCTTCACCCTGGCGCTGCAGCGCACGGTACTCGAGGGCGCGCATCTCGGCCTCGCGACGGTTCTGCTCTTCCTTCAGCGCCTTCCAGCGCTCGGCCGCGCGGGCCTGGCGGTTCAAGTGGTCGAGCTGTTTATCGACCTCGTCGCGCACGTCCTTCACGCGGTCGAGGTTCTCGCGGGTGGACTTGATCCGGCTTTCGGTTTCCTTGCGGCGTTCCTTGTACTTGGAGATGCCGGCGGCTTCCTCCAGGTGGGTGCGCAGTTCGTCAGGGTGGGCCTCGATGATCTGGCTGATCATGCCCTGCTCGATGATCGAGTAGCTGCGGGGGCCCAGGCCCGTACCCAGGAAGAGGTCGGTGATGTCGCGGCGGCGGCAGCGCCCGCCGTTCAGGAAATACGACGATTGCCCGTCGCGGCTTACCAGGCGCTTGACGGAAATTTCCGCGTATTGCGCCAGCTCGCCCTGGATGGTGCCGTCGGCGTTGTCGAAAATCAGTTCCACCATGGCCTGGCCGACCGGCTTTCGCGACGTGGAGCCTGAGAAGATCACGTCGGTGAGCGAATCGCCGCGCAGTCGGCTGGCCGCGCTCTCACCCATCACCCAGCGGATGGCATCGATGATGTTGGACTTGCCGCAGCCATTGGGGCCAACGACGCCCGTCATATTGGTGGGCAGGTGCAGCGTGGTCGGGTCGACGAACGACTTGAAACCGGCCAGCTTGATGGTGGTCAGGCGCATTGATTCTTGTATCCAAGGAAAACGGCTAGGTCAGGCGACGCCCCCGCGCCGCCCGACGGACCACTGTGCCAAACGCCTCCCCGCGACGCAACGCGTCGCAACGAAAGATTCCAGGGGAGGAATGTCCGGCAAGTGCTTATTTCTTCAACTCTTCAGGTGCCCGGGCGTCGATCGCCAAGGCATGGATGCCGTCAGGCAGCATGCATTCCAGGGCAGCGTAGACCATGCGGTGGCGCTTGATGGGCGACTGGCCGGCGAAGGCTGCGGCAGTGATCGCCACATGGAAATGGCCCTTGCCCTCGCCCGCATGGCCGGCATGCTTGTGCCCTTCGTCGGTCACCACCAGCGCTTCAGGCGCCAGGGCAGCCGTCAGCAGCGCATGAATCTGGGCAACTTTCGCTTCCGTCACGGCCTTCTTGGTCCCAAGGGAAAGTCGACCATGTTAACCGACCTGCCCCTCTCCCGCCGCCTAGTCAACCTTATGGAAAAGGCCCGCCGGCGGATCGCTGGCATCGGTCTGCATGGCACCGGAGGCCTTCGCCACCTGGTAGGTGAACAACCGTGGTGAGGTGGTCAGGTCGCCGCCGCAGGCGCCGCCATGGCGTTCATGGACATCCACCACGAAGTTCTGTGCGTCCGCCTCGTACGGAATGAAGCTCAGGCAATCGTCGGGGATCGTGGTGAATTTGTTCTTGTGTAGCGAGGCGCTGACGCGCGCTACCGCTGCCGCCTCGTCTGGCACCACCAGGGGTGGCGGCAACTCGCTTTGCGGAGCGTTGGCGCCGGCCTTTTCGCTATCGTCCTGGCCCGAACAGGCGGACGCCGCTGCCACCAGCAGCATGGCCACAAGGGCCCGGCTCAAGGTTCGGCGGAGGCTCATGCTTCCGGCCTCATGTAAGGGAACAACAGCACATCGCGGATCGACGAGGCATTGGCCAGCAGCATCACCAGGCGGTCGATGCCCACGCCCAGGCCGCCGGTAGGCGGCAGGCCGACCTCCAGCGCGCGGATGTAGTCGGCATCGAAATGCATCGCCTCGTCGTCGCCGGCGTCCTTGGCATCCACCTGAGCCTGGAATCGCGCCGCCTGGTCTTCCGGATCATTCAGCTCCGAGAATCCATTGGCCAGTTCCTTGCCGTTGACGAACAGTTCGAAGCGGTCGGTGATGCCGGGATCGGTGTCGCTCTCGCGGGCCAGGGGGGACACTTCCACCGGATGGTCGGTGATGAAGGTCGGCTGCACCAGGGTGTGTTCGACCGTCTTTTCGAAGATCTCAAGCAACAGCTTGCCCCAGCCGTAGCCGGGCTTGACGTTCACGCCCAGCCGCCTGGCGTGTACGGCCATCGCCTCGCGGTCGCGCAGTTCCGAGGGCTTGATCTCGGGGTTGAGCTCGAGCACGGCGTCTTCCATGCGCCAGCGGCGGAAGGCCGGGCCGACATCGATGGCGACGCCATCCCATTCCAGTTCGGTCGTACCCAGCACGTTGCGCGCCGCCTCGCGAATCATGCCTTCGGTGATGTCCATGATGTCGTGGTACGTGGCGTAGGCCTGGTACAGCTCGAGCATAGTGAACTCGGGGTTGTGCCGGGTGGACACGCCCTCGTTGCGGAAATTGCGGTTGATCTCGTACACGCGATCGAAGCCGCCCACCACCAGGCGCTTCAGGTAAAGCTCCGGCGCCACGCGCAGGTACAGGTCGATGTCCAGCGCGTTGTGATGGGTGATGAAGGGACGCGCCGTGGCGCCGCCGGGGATGATGTGCATCATCGGCGTCTCCACTTCCATGAAGCGGCGGGGCGACTCCTCAAGCCATGTACGGATGAAGCCGATGGTCTTCGAGCGCAGCGCGAAGGCGCGGCGCGATTCCTCGGTCACGATCAAATCGACGTAGCGCTGGCGGTAGCGCTGCTCGACGTCGGCTAGGCCGTGGAATTTGTCTGGCAGTGGGCGCAGTGACTTGGTAAGCAGGCGCAGGACGTCCACCTTCACCGACAGCTCGCCGGTCTTGGTGCGCATCAGCACACCTTCGGCGCCGACAATGTCACCCACGTCCCAGCCCTTGAAGGCTTCGTACGGCTCGCCCAACGTACCCTGGTGGATGAACAGCTGGATGCGCCCGGTGCCATCCTGCAACTGGACGAAACTCACCTTGCCCTGGATGCGGCGCAACACGATGCGGCCGGCCACGGCGACGCGGCGCGGCGCGGCCTCGATGGCCTCGGCTGTCCATTTCTCGACATCTGCATAGTCGGCCTGGAGGTCGCCGGCGAAGCTGTCGACGCGAAAGTCGTTGGGGAACGCCACGCCGGCCTTGCGCAGGCCGCCCAGTTTCTCGCGCCGCTCGGCGATCAGGCGATTTTCGTCAACGGGCGGGGCGGCAGGCGTGATCTCGGTCATCGGAAGGCTACTGTGTGCTCGGGGATTCCCCAGGCCGCACGCCCAGGGACAACCCGGCACTCTAGCTGCTGCGCTGCGGCATGGGCAAGCCGCGGTTACGTTCGCCTCGCCAGCTACGCATCCACTCGCTTGGAGCCCGCTTCCAGCCCCGACTTAAGGCTCGCCTCGATGAACTCGTCCAGATCGCCGTCGAGCACCTTCTGCGTGTCGGTGCGTTCGATACCGGTGCGCAGGTCCTTGATGCGGGACTGGTCCAGCACGTAGTTGCGGATCTGGCTGCCCCAGCCGATGTCCGACTTGGTGGCCTCGAGGGCGTCTTTCTCGGCGTTGCGCTTCATGACCTCAAGCTCGTACAGCTTGGCCTTGAGCATCTTCATCGCGCGGTCGCGGTTGGCATGCTGGCTTCGTTCGGTCTGGCACGCCACCACCGTATTGGTTGGCACATGGGTGATGCGCACGGCCGATTCGGTCTTGTTGACGTGCTGTCCGCCGGCGCCCGACGAGCGGTAGACGTCGGTTTTGAGGTCGGCCGGATTGATGTCGATCTCGATTTCGTCGTCCACTTCCGGCGACACGAACACCGAAGTGAAGCTGGTATGGCGGCGGTTGTCCGAATCGAAGGGACTCTTGCGCACCAGGCGGTGCACGCCGATCTCGGTCTTCAGCCAGCCGTAGGCGTATTCGCCCTCCACGCGGAAGGTAGCTGACTTGATGCCCGCCACTTCACCGGCGCTGGCTTCCATCAACTCGGTTCTCCAGCCGCGCGCCTCGCACCAGCGCAGGTACATGCGCAGCAGCATCTCGGCCCAGTCCTGGGCCTCGGTACCGCCGGCACCAGCCTGGATGTCAACGAAGGCGTAGCTGGCGTCCATCTCGCCGGAAAACATGCGCTGGAATTCCAGCTTGTTGACACGGGCGTCGAGTTTGGCGAGATCGGCTTCGATGGAAGCCACGGTGGCTTCATCACCGTCGGCGGCGGCCATCTCCAGCAATTCACCGGCGTCGGCAAGGCCCGTGGAGAGCTCGTCGATACCAGTGACGATGGTGTCCAGGCTGGCGCGTTCGCGGCCGAGTTCCTGGGCGCGCTTGGGGTCGTCCCACACGGTGGGACTTTCCAGTTCGCGGCCGACTTCTTCCAGGCGTTCCTTCTTTACAGCGTAGTCAAAGATACCCCCTGAGCGATTCCACCCGGCCGGCGAGGTCGGTGATACGCGCAAGGATGGGATTGGTCTCGATCATGTCGGGCCCGGGAAAGTATTGGGGAATAGCTGGCCATCATACCATCGTGGCCGCCGGACCCGCCTCAAGGGCCTGCCGGTGCACCCCCGCCACGGCGCGGCCGGAGGGGTCAGCCGCGGCAGCGAAGGCCGGGTCCCAGGCCAGCGCCGCAGGGGAGGAGCAGGCGATGGATTTACCGCCGGGGACGGTGATGGCACAGGCTTCGCCCGGGAAATGCTGCTCGAAGATGCGGCGGTAGAAGTAGGCTTCCTTGGTGGCCGGCGTGTTGTAGGGAAAGCGCGATGCGGCCGCGGCAAATTCACGATCGCTGACAGCACGTTCGGCATGCGCCTTGAGGCCATCGATCCAGCCATAACCCACGCCGTCGCTGAATTGCTCTTTCTGCCGCCACAGGATCGAATGGGGCAGCGCACCTTCGAAGGCCTGGCGCAGGATGGCTTTTTCCATGCCGCCGTCAGGCACCATCTTCTCCTTCGCATCGATGCCCATGGCCGTGTCGATGAACTGAAGGTCAAGGAACGGCACACGGGCCTCCACGCTCCAGGCGGCCATCGACTTGTTCGCCCGGAGGCAATCGTAACTGTGCAGCGCATCGAGCTTGCGCACGGTTTCCTCGTGGAAATCCCGCGCCGAGGGCGCCTTGTGGAAGTAAAGATAGCCGCCGAATATCTCGTCCGACCCCTCGCCGGACAGCACCATCTTCACGCCCATGGCCTTGATCCGCCGCGCCAGCAAGTACATCGGCGTGGAGGCACGGATCGTGGTCACGTCGTAGGTCTCGATGTGGCGGATCACTTCAGGCAGCGCATCCAGACCCTCGTCGAAGGTGTAGGTAAAGCCGTGGTGCACGGTGTCCAGTGCCTTGGCGGCTACCTCCGCGGCAGCCAGATCCGGCGAGCCTGCCAGGCCGATGGCAAAGGAATGCAGGCGCGGCCACCAGGCTTCGCCACGGTCGTCGTCCTCGACGCGGCGGCGGGCGAACTGCGCAGCCACGGCCGCCACCAGCGAAGAATCCAGGCCTCCCGATAGCAGCACACCATAGGGGACGTCCGTCATCATCTGCCGGTGCACGGCGGCTTCGAAGGCGGCGCGCAGCGCCTGCGGCGCAATGGACTTGCCCTGCGTAGCTTCGTACTGGCGCCAAGGTGTTTGCCAGAACTTTACCGTGGCACCCGATGAACTGTCGTGGAAGTGACCCGGCGGGAACTCGGCGATGTCCGAGCACAGCCCCACCAGGGACTTCATTTCCGATGCCACGCACAACCGGCCGTCACCGTCGTGGCCCCAGTACAACGGACACACGCCAAGCGGGTCGCGGGCAACCAGGTAACGATGGTTGGCCGCATCCCAAAGTGCAAAAGCGAAAATGCCGTTGAGTTTCGACAGGAAGTCGGCGCCATGGTCGCGGTACAGGGCGTTGATCACCTCGCAGTCCGAACCCGTGGTGAAGTCGTAAGTGCTGTCCGCGCGTAATTCCCGGTGGTTGTAGATCTCCCCGTTCACCGCCAGCGCCAGCTCACCGTCGCGCGAGCGCAGCGGCTGCGCGCCACTGGCCGGGTCCACGATAGCCAGCCGCTCGTGCACCAGGATCGCCCCGTCGTCGACGAATACGCCGCTCCAATCGGGTCCGCGGTGGCGCTGCCGCTGGGACATCTGCACGGCAAGGCTGCGCAGTGCGGGCAAGTCGTCACCGGCAGCAAGGTCGAACATGGCGAAGATGGAACACATGGCTGGTGGACTCCTAAGGTTTTCAAGGATCGAAAACGACGAAGGCCCGCTTTGGGCGGGCCTTCGTCGTTGCATGGGGTGATGGATCTACCGCCTACACGAGGGCCCGCCCGGATTGCCGGGGATTATTCAGGCCATTATTCACCACGACACCGGTCGCGCGCTGGGCACGTGTCGGCGAAACGGCAGGTTGGCGGGTCATCATGTTCACGCACCGACTAAAACAGACTTGGCACCGATAAGCAAGCGGCAATTCATCACAGTTGATGCACGGTTCGGGCACCAGTTTTCGGATCGACCATGGTGTATTGCGGCAGGCCCATGGCGGTGAACTGCAGCCGCCGTTCTGCCTCCTCGCTTCCCTGGCCATCGGTTTCAGATGATCCCGATGGGGTCGCGCCGCGCGCGGCAGTGTCGACGAAAATCCATGTCAGGTGGCTCGTCGACATGCGGCCTAGGGCGTCGTTCACGTCGTCCGATGCCAGGCCCTCCATTACCCGGCGCCGGGCGAGCACGTGCAGATCAAGTTCCTCCTGGGTCACCGGGTTGCGACCTTCCAGGAGATCGGACACGACGCTCCGGGCGGTCGCCAGCGCATCGATGCCGTGGACGTTGTCCACAGCCGAGGTGAAGCCGCACATCCGCACGTCGCGGGTCGTCGTGGCCAGCGGATGCAGGCCATAGGTCAGGCCCTTCTCTTCGCGCAGCGTCCTCATCACCCGGCGCTGGATGATCCCGTCGATGCATGCATGTAGGACTTCGTTGGTAGTGCTGTCGCGGGGCACCGGATAACCCAGCATCACGTGAGACTGCTGGCCTTCGTCGATCGGAAGCACATACACGCCCGGATGCGCTGACTGGGTCAGCACGGGAATGCTCGGGCGACTGCGCACGTGGGCGCTATCAACGGCACCAAAGGCCTGGGCCAGGCCGCTCGACAGCTTGCCGGAGTCGAAAGGCCCAACGGCAACAATCCTGGCGTTGGATGGATGCAGGTATCGGTCGGCCCACAGCGCAAGCCGCCCGGGCGTCATCGCGGTGAGCGATGCTTCGGTGCCCTCGCCCAGGGGATCCCGGCCGTAGGGATGCTGCTCGCCCAGCACCAGCCGGTCCATCAGGATGCTGCCGCGACCACCAGGTTCGGTCGCGGTCCAGTCAATGTTGTAGCGCGCCTTGTCGCGCGACAGGTCGAACAGGTCTGTTGGGAAGTGCGTATCGGTGAGCATGCCGCTGACGATCTGCACGCCTTCGGGCAGCTTCGCCGGCGGCCCCTCCAGGACGATGGTCGAGTACCCTTCCGTCGATCGCGCCGTGACGGTCAGTTCAAGGTGATCCAGCCTCTCCTTCAACGCATCCCGTTCAAGCGCACCTGCGCGCTGGGTGACGACGCGCAAAGCGACGTTCGCGGTGCCCAATCCAATGTCCGGATCCAGGTCACCCATACGTCCACCGTCGAAGCAGAAAACGACGCGCGCGTTCCTGCCTTCGCGCATGGGCGCAAGCACCAACGGCAAGCCATTGGGCAGCTTCGTGCGCGAAACGACGGGGAAATTCACCGGTCCCGGCGGCGGCATCGGAGGCAGCGCCGAGCGGTCGACGTTCGTCGGTGTTGCATGAAGGCCAGGATCCGGCAGGCCCTCGTCCCACGGAACGTTGCGCACCGGTCCCGGCCGCCCTGACGGGTTATGAGAGCGATTGCCCGGGGTGACCAGCAAGGTATGCGACCCCCGGGCCAGCCACTGGCCAGCCACGTCCCTCACCCAGGCGGCCGTCGCGTCGTTCCAGCCTTGCACATCGACGTTATGGCAGTCCGGGGCACCACCTCTGTCCACGCAATGGACGACGGCCGACGCGATCGCGTCGGAGGATTCCTGTTTCCAGGCACTGCCTGAAATCAGTGCGCGGCGTGCGCGATCGAGTTCACCTTCTGTCGGGCCCTCGGCCAGGAAGCTCGACGATACGCTGCCCAGCGTTTCCTCGACCAACCCCTGGTCGGCATCGCCGCGCAAATACAAGACAATCCTGAACTGGCTACCCAGTTCGCGCGGCTCGACATCGGCCGCGCCGAACACGATGTCGTTTTCAAGCGCATCGTTCAGGCGGCGGGTGAGTACGTCGGCGCCGAGCATCAGCGCTGGCAGGTCAGTGTGGCCATCCTGCGGAACGTTCCATGCACGATAGAGCCTGGGCGTGGTTACGCTGTCGAATATTTCTTCGTTTGTGTCAACGGTTCGCTGCTGCACGTCAGGCGCACGTTGCGGGAAGGTATTTCCAGGCTCGATGTCGGCGAAGTAGTCCGTCACCAGGCCGCGGACATGGTCTTCGTCGACATTGCCGCTGATCACCAGCGTAGCGAGGTTTGGGCGTTGCCGGGCACGCATGAAATTCTCCATGTCGCCTGCCTGGAGTGAGCGCAGCTCCGCTGGCCGGCCGCCGACGGAAGTATGATAAGGGTGACCCAACGGGTACATCGCCCGGGCCAACACACCATTGGCACGACGGGCAGTGTTATCGCGTTGCTTGAGTTCATTCAGTACGACGTCGCGCTCCGTCTCGAAGTGGCCCGGCGGCAGCGGATCGGTCGCGTGGGCGAGTCGATAACTCTTTTCGTACAGGGCAAGCTGAAGTGCGTCGACGGGACCCTCGGCGAAATAAACCGTCGTGTCGCTCGTTGTGTAGGCATTGTTCTTGACGCCCGCCGCCGCGAAGAGATCGTCAAACCGCTGCCCGCCGGGAAGGTCGCGCCTGAACGAGAGATGCTCGGCAAGGTGCACGGCTCCACGCTGGCCTTCGCGCTCGATGCCGCTGCCATCGCCAAAGCGAAGCTGGACACTAGCCATGTCGCCCTTGCCGGGCACAAGGATCACGCGCAGGCCATTGGGGAGCGTCCATGTGCTCCAGGTCATGTCGACCCCGCCTGGAGGCACGGGATCGCCCAATGCCTGCTTGATCAACCAGCCGCCGAACTCGACGTCGAGGTCGGGGGGCATGAAGTCAACGCGATCGGTACGCCCATAGTGGCCAAGTTCCCACCGAGCCCGGACGCCATCGGCCGCGGGACCCAGCGTCCGCACGGCTTGCAGCGCCCGGCCATCGGCATCGAGCGATGCATAGCCATGGCGGACTACGTCCATGACGTTGGCCAGGATGTCCGGCGTAACAACGCCAGCCAACGAGGCGAAGGGGAGCGCTTGCGAGTTGGCGCCATCGTCTCCCGGGTTTCCGAACCGGGCATACAAAGCCGTGGTGATTCCGGCACCTATCGCTCCGGCCACGGTGGTAGCTGCTGCGCGCGGATATCGCGTGAGGAGTGATCCAAGTGGAGCGAGGCAGCGGACCACGGGGGCGGCGACGTTGGCCAGCTGCTGCCGGAGAAGCGGTACCTGCGCGTCTGCTTCGTCTGCTTCCCCTGGAGCGACATCGGCCTGCGCGGCGGGTATCCCCCCGATAAGAATCAGCGCGCCGACCAGGGCAGCGCTCCATGGGCCGCCCTGTCCGTTTCGACCGGGAACGGAAGTGTCCAGGGTAGCGATGCGTGACAGCTGTTCAAGTTCCACGATGCGTTCGCTGACCCCCTGCCTGGGGGGAAATACATCGCTCCACGATGTCGGTCCGTGGGTGCTTTTTTGCAACAGCTTGTACAGTTCGATCAACGCTTGCGCCGTTTTTGGGCGGACAAGCGCAGACGGTGGATTCGCATGCCGCTCGTGCCACGATTGCACGGGCATCCTGATGGCGTCTTCAACCACCGCTTCCCAGACGTTACGTTCTTCGTCCGAAGCTTGGGGCAAGGCGACACGCAGTGCATCGGCCACCAATTGGGGGGCCATGGCGTGGCCCAGGGACGTACGACCAAACTTGCCGGTGGTGATGAGCGTCGCCAGTTCCCATTCCGACAATGCCCCGCTACTGAGCTTCTCCCCAAGCCGCTGCAGGGCCTCCCTCGGGACACCTGTCAAGGGCAGTTCGATGGGACCACGTTCGACCCCTGGCTTCCCCACGGCTCGATCGCGAGCGACGGCAAGGCTGGTACGCGGAAGGTTACCTACCCCCTGCGGCCGCGGAACCATGGCGACTGGCAGCCCGCCAGAAGCGACGACGGGCGGGTGCGGTGGGGAAGCTACGCTGCTGACGGGCATGCCTGTCTCTCAGAATGTAAGAGAGAGCCATGCCTTGGCCTCTTCAAGCTGGGCATCGGTAAAAAGCCGCAGTTCCGCTGGCACGAGAATCCGCATGGCGCCGGCCAGACCACGCAACCAGGCCACGTCGGTCACCAGGGCCACGCGATCCCACCCGCTGAAATGGCGGAAGCCAAGCTTGGCGTCGTCCCACATGGCGCCGGCCTGGAACGATTCAAATCCCGGGGCCACGTGGTAGAGCAGCCGCAATTTGCGGTTGACCGCGAAGGCTGCCTCGATATCCGGCACCAGCACGCTTTCGTAGTCGGCAGCAGTGACCGTGCCCGTGGCGCGAAATCCTAGGGTGCCAGCGGGTAGGTTGGGGATCTGTTCGATCATGGCGCTCTCCTGGTGACAACCCGAGGCTAGCCCAATGTGCGTGTGCGTGGTGTTGGCGCGGTCAGGCCGCAAGCATCTGCAGTACCAGTAGCTGCAGGCTGTCCCTGCCCTGCCAGTGGTTGATATCCAGCTCGTACACCAGGCGCAGGTCTCGCGCAGGCACCTGGCTAGTGTCGACATTGAACACCACACCCTGGTGGCGCCTGCCGTCGCGGGGATCGACCAGGTCCAGGCGCCAGTGCCGGCCGGCCATGAGTCGATGGCCCAGGCAAAGAAAGACATCGTCGAAACACGGAGGCGCAAAGGCCTGGCCCCACGGGCCGCCCTGGCGAAGCTGCAGGGCAAGCTCGATGCAAAGGTCGCCAGGTTCCAACCCGCCATCGGAATGCACGCGTGCCGCCAGGGCCGACTCATCCAATTGCTCGCGCGCGATGCGGTCGAAGGCTTGCGCCAACGCCGGGAAATCCGCCTGGCGCAGGCTAAGCCCCGCCGCCATGGCGTGGCCGCCGAAGCGCAGGATCAGTCCGGGATGCCTCGTGTCGATCAAGGCCAGCGCGTCGCGCAAATGGAAACCGGCGATGGAGCGGCCGGACCCGCGCAGTTCATCGCTGGCGTCACCAGCGGGTGCGAAAGCCAACACCGGGCGATGCAGGCGCTCCTTCAGTTTCGATGCCACCAGGCCCACCACGCCGGCGTGCCAGGAGGGATCGAACAGGGCCACGCCCGCGGCATCGCCGGACACCTGGGTGCGCGCCACCATGGCTTCAGCATCGGCCACCATATCCGCCTGCAACTGGCGGCGCTCGCGGTTGATCGTGTCCAGTTGCACCGCCCAGCCACGTGCCCGGGCTGCATCGTCGGTAAGCAAGGCCTCCACGCCCAGGCGCATGTCTTCCAGGCGCCCGGCAGCATTCAGGCGTGGAGCGATGGCAAAGCCAAGATCAACGGCGCTCAAGGCATCCATGCTGCGCCCGCTGGCTTCCACCAGCGCCACGATGCCTGGGCAGGCGCGCCCCTGGCGCATCCGCCTCAGGCCGGCATCGACCAGGACACGATTGTTGAAGTCCAGGGGCACGAGATCGGCTACGGTGCCCAGGGCAACCAGGTCGAGCAAGGTGGATAGATCAGCGTCCGTCGCCGCCGCGTGACCTGCTTCGCGCAGGTGAGCCCGCAGCGCCAGCAACAGGTAGAACACTACGCCGACACCCGCCAATGCCTTGCTGGGGAAAGCATCGCCGTCGAGATTCGGATTCACCATCGCATCGGCGGCCGGAAGCAACGGACCCGGCAGGTGATGATCGGTCACGATCACCACGCTGCCTCGCGCCCGTGCCGCCGCCACGCCATCGATGCTGGCTACGCCGTTGTCCACGGTCAGCAACACATCCGGCGCCGTCGGCATCGAAGCCACCAGCGCCGGTGTCAGGCCGTAGCCGTGCAGGAAGCGGTTCGGAATGACGTAACCCACCTGCCGCGCGCCGAGCATGCGCAGGCCACGCACCGCAACGGCGGTGCCGGTGGCGCCGTCACAATCGTAATCGCCGGCAACGATAATCTCCTGCCCTTCGACGATCGCCTTCGCCAGCAACGCGACAGCCCGGTCGATGCCGCCAAGCGAGTCGAACCCAAGCATGCGGGCCAGGCGATGGTCGACATCGCCGGGCCCGGCGATACCGCGCGCGGCGTAGACACGCTGCAACACCGGGTGCACTTGCGCGGGCCATCCGGAAGGTCCTACCTGCGCTTGCCGCCGACGGATCTCCACCGTCAGCCGCGCCCGCGCCAGAAGCGAAGGCGCTGCCGGCGGGTAAGCAACCAGCGTTCGCCTCCGGCGAAATGCAGCCGCAGGCGGCGGGTTTGGCCGGCAAGGAGATCCTCTTCCAGCCGCGGCCACCAGCGGCTTGCGATGACCTCATCGTCCTGCGCGGAAAGATCAACCAGTTCGAATGCACTGGCCGGCCCCGGCCATGCTCCCAGGCCATCCACCTGGACATCGGCGCGGGCGCCGAGTGCCCACACCAGCAAATCGTCGGCGAAAGCGTGGGTCAGCCCGGACTCCATGCCTTCGGGCAATGCGCCGGCACCCCAGAACCACACGCTGTTCACAGGCAACGCCCCACGTTCGCGGCGCAACTGGTTCACCGGGTGGTTGTGCAACACGATCTGCACCTCCCCCAACACCGCGCGCCACCGACGTCCCTCCGCGCCCGGAGGCAGGTGGTCGAAAAGATCCGCCCCGCGTGCGCCATCGGGCCCGACAAAGCTGGGCAGTTTGGCGAACGCTGGCAAGCGCAATTGCCAATGGGAGGCATCGGCCATTTCGAAGGCAAAACCGTGCGCGGCGAAGGCCTCGACGAGATCGCCGCGCAAGGCATCGGCTTCACCGGCGACAAGTCCCAACTCATCGCCACAGGCCAATAGCCTGGCGCCGTTGACCTCCGGCTGCACCCAGGCCGGATCGGCGCAAAGCCATTGGTGACCCCGGGCATCGCCTGCCACCAGCTGGCGAATCAAGGCGGCGACCGGAAGGTCACCCTCGGTACGAAAGTACGACGACAACGCCGGGATGAATCCCGGCGTTGCATCAGCCAGGCGATTGCCACGGGCAAGCCACGGCGCCATGCCAGCGACAGCAGCCAGGCGCGCGCGCGCCGGCATCAGTACATGGCGCTCGGGTGCTGCCATCACGCTTCCAGTTGCTCCATCAGCTGCAGCCATTCCGCTTCGAGCGTTTCCTTTTCCTGGCGCCACGCGCCCTGCTTCTGGCTAAGGGACATAAGCTCCGCGGTGGAACCTTCATAGATCTTCGGATCAGCCAGCTTCGCCTGCACGGTGGTGAGCTCGCCGTCGAGTTCGCCCATGCGCGACTCAATCTTCTTGAGCTTCGAACGCAACGGTTTTTCGCGCTCGCGGGCCTGGGCGTCGGCCTGGCGACGTTCCTTTTCGGTCGCCGCCGCCGCGGCTGCGGCCACGGCAGCGGAAGGCTTGCCCTGCGCGTTGTGCCGCGAACGCAACCAGCGTGCGTAGTCATCCAGGTCGCCGTCAAAGGGTTCGACCACACCGTCGGAGACGCGCCAGAACTCATCGCACACCAATCCAAGCAAGTGGCGGTCATGCGAGACCAGGACGATGGCGCCACCGAAATCGGCCAACGCATCGGCAAGCGCCTCGCGCATGTCCAGGTCCAGGTGGTTGGTGGGCTCGTCCAGCAGCAACAGGTTGGGCTTGTCCCAGGCAATCAGCGCCAGCGCCAGTCGCGCACGCTCGCCCCCGGAAAACCCGTCGACCGATTCAAATGCACGGTCACCGGCGAAATTCCAAGTGCCAAGGAAATCGCGCAAGGTCTGCTG
>Ga0193716_1000877_pt1 | contig 17931 bp, 33 predicted proteins | sample U2c1metaG_FD_145901 | JGI IMG/M metagenome (GOLD analysis project Ga0193716, IMG submission 145901) | Soil microbial communities from a riparian zone of the East river system, Colorado, United States - U2c1 | ecosystem: Environmental > Terrestrial > Soil > Riparian zone | place: USA: East River...
GGGGGAGTATGTTGTGTGCACACACCGTTGTGGGCATGAAAATAAGGCCCGACTCGCATTCACCGAGTCGGGCCTTAATAATATTCAGTTATCGTTGCATAAAACGATTAGCAATCCATTCGGTATATGCGGGTGGAATCATTTCGACCAATTCGGTCCAACTATCTGTCCAATCGATGCCCATTGCTTTTTGAGCTTCTGGCACAGTGGCCTTACCACCACCCTTACCATATACAGCTACATAAGGACCATCGCGATATAGCTTATGGCGCCATCCTCGGGTATATCCGCGATGTGGCTTGTGTGCCGGCTTCTGAGTGGACCAACCTCCGAGCTTGAATTTTCGGTGACGGAGAACGCCCAAGCCGAACATTTCACCGCAGAGAACTACATCCGGATCGGAATCTGGATTCTCCAAAGCATAGGGTTTCTCGGCGCGTTCCAAAAGTGCAAGTGTCGTCGGATAGAAGTTTGGATGCATATGCTGTCGATACTTGTTGGTGCCCTTAGTGATAGCGGCTGAATGCTGACATGGGGGCGATGCGTGAATGAAATCGAAACTACGCAAGAATTCGATGTCCAGATCAAATATATCTGCCTGGATGAATGCGTGAGGATAATGAGGTTGAGGGTTAATGTCAACGCCTATTACCTCATTGGCGATCTTGCCGTAGCCGGCGCCTGCACCGCCGGCGTTGCAGAAAAGATCTAGAACTCTCATGGCTCTCCTCGTTGATGTATAACCATCGTAGCATCTAGTGGTATAACGAGTCAAGGCCCGAACCTCGGAAGGTTCGGGCCAGTTGACTACGGGTTTCTGATTACTCGTTTACCGCACTTGAGGCAGTGGCGCTCTTGACCGACTATCTTCTCTGACGGACCGAAGAAAGATGAGATGATACACGGCACGTCAAGCCACCTTGACCACTTGTGTTTGATATGGAATCTCATCCGTAGATCTCCACACTTTCGATTTGAGACCACGGATATATCAGGCGTTTCGCACGAGCATTGTTTGCAACCCATGCGGGTAGAAAAATCTCTACGTAGTCCCGGTCACAGGAAACATAGCAGTTTCCTTCATTGGGATTACGACGATGACTCACTGACTGTGGTATCTCATTGACGACGATTGGATGGCGGTTGTTGGTGAGATTGATCACCCATGATTTCATTAGACGTTACTCGCAAGCCAGAGTGTGAGGAAGAGAAACCCCACATGGCGAGGAACAGACCGATAGTAATTGGTCCTTCTTCGTCTTGCAATGCTGCGCCTGTACTGGCAGCGAAGAAGAGAGTGAAGAACGATCCCATGATGGTGAAGCCTAGCCAGGTCCAGTCAGGCATCCAGACCGACCGCTTCCACTTGAGTCGTTGTGGTGACCTTGACGACTCGGAGGGGGCCGCCTTCACGGCTCAACTCCAGATAAGCCGCGTAGGCCAACCAGACGTCCAGAGGGATATCGTGGGGATGGGTACGGGCGCTCTTATAGATAGGCGCTTCGTTGGTGTACGTCCAGTTCCCAGTCTCGGGATCCTTGACCTGGATTCGGTGGTAGCTGGTCTTGGTGAATTCTTCGATCACTTGCCACACCACTTTCGTTTACCGTCTTGTACGTCAGTCCAGTAGTGTTCTGCGTGTTGCGGGGTAGAACCGCAATGCGTACGGATACGATAAACATTCGAATTGTAGAACGGGTGCTTTACTTCCATACCGTCGCACATGTACGTCATGGAATGGCCCGTAAGGTTCCATGCATGGGCCAAATGCCGATACGCGTATTGCATGCAATTGGCGGTACTGGATTCATCCCAACTCGGGTCGTCGTCCAGGTCGGTGGCTACCGGCTCTGTCTTGAGGTCGATGGCTACCGGCTCTGTCTTGTTACCGTCTTTGAGACCATCCTTGTATCCTTGCGCGTATCCCTTGGCCCATGCGCGTTCGATACCGGCAATCAGCCGAGTGACTGTACTGTCTGCCATGCTAACCCTCTCTTGAGTTGTCCAGCACTAGGGATCCGATTCGAACGGATAAGCCACGTGACCTCTGCAAAGTCCGCAACGTTGTTGCAGCAACATCAGCACACCAATACTGACTTGCCCTAGCGCGAGAAACTATCGCCAAACTTCGCAAGACATAGGTCCTGCTACTGAGCGATTCTGTCTCTCAGAGGGAAGGGGTGGATTCGAACCACCGATCTCTGCGACCACAACGCAGCGCTTTATCCGCTAAGCTACCAACCCTAGTGCGGGGTACCCTCCCGCTCCCGCCCTTATTCACCTCAAGGCGGCCCGTCAACTGTCAGTAGGTCAGGGTGCCGTTGTCGACACCGGTACGCAGGTCCGTCTTATCCTGGTCCGTCAGTTCGGACCAGTCCTTACGGAACTCGGCCATGCTCTTGTATCCGAAGTAGTCCTTGACTGCGACCATACCTGTTGCCATGATTCCCTCTTTCTCTGATGGTCCAATGCACGGACCGGCCGTGGGGCCGGTCTGCACATTGGGTGATCAGAGAGTGTAGACGTTGCTCTTGGTCTTCACGCCCTTCTCGTTCTCAAAGTCGAACTCCTGCACGCTGAGTCCGGACTCCACGAGGATCGGGTCCGTGTGCTTCTCGTTGATGGGCGCGTTGTCGATGGTCTGGCCGATGTGCTGAAGAAGCTGTTCCCGGATGCCGTTCCGCGAGGCGTCGCGGAACTTGCCCTCGGTACCGTCTTCCAGGACGTAAGACACCTCGGCGTACTTGACCTTGCGCTGCTTCGAGTCGGACGGGACCATCTGCCATTCGGTGATCAGGAACGCCTTGCCCACAAGGGTCTTCTTATCCGTCAGGACACTGGCCGGGGCGACCGTCTGAGCGGTGGTCTTGAGCGCGGCGAACTTGTTGGGGGCCGCAACGGGCTTGACAGCGGCGGCGGGCTTGTTCTCAGCCATGTATCTGTACTCCTGTTGACTTGTTGTACTGTTGTCCTGCTGACAAGTAGAACACTACCTGTCTCACCCTGCCGTGTCAACTCCGGTGCCTAGATCTTTCCGAGCGATCGGGCGATGAGCCCCCCTAGCTGCCCATGCTCGGTCACCAGCGCGTCAAAGTCCTCTATGAAGATGGTGACAGCCGGGGCGCCGAACAGAGCGTTGTAGGGCTGTGTGGCTAGCTCTGTGCCCTGTTCGTAAGGGAACGTCGCCAGGTACATCCTGCCGGCCCGTGTCTTGTCTTTGATCACGTAGGGACGTTTGTTCTGCGGGTTGGATGAGATCTGACGAGAGGTTGACTCTACGTGTCCTGCGGTACGCCATTTGTTACGGGCTAGTGCGAGCTTGGCGCTTGTCATAGAGAATGAGATATCAACGGTGACCTCTGGAAAGTCGTACTCATCTGTTCGCACTACTTCGCTGTATTCGAATTCCTCAAGCATTTGTGCGAACATAGAGTCGAAGTGCTGTAGCGATCCACCGATGGACTTTGCCGATACACCACGGGACTTGATTTTCACTGCACTGTAATCCGGCAGACCTTCCTCTCCGGCTGCAATACGTGCTGAGACAACCTGCTCTCTCGTTTCGTCTGTCCAGTGCACGCCAGGCATGACAGCGGTAAAGCCCTTCTTTGTTGCCACGTCCCATGCGCCCATACGTTCGGGGTCTACGTCAAGTCCAGGTATGGCGGTCTTGGTATAGATACCGTCCGTTGCGATCATCAATACGTCATGGCTCTTGTTAGGCAATTTGGCCATTGCATCAAGGATCATAGTACGGCAGAAACTCGTGATGTAACTGGCGTAGATGCTGAATCCGTACTTAGGCTTACCGACCGATTGAGCCGTTTTGCCGTACATGGAATTATACATAATCTTCAATGCGATTCCACGCGCGGTATTCTTGCCAACCCTAAGTCGCTCATTGTACAGATCGCGAATCTTGCCGAACGGATTAGCGCAATGACACGTTGGATGAATCTGTACCCATTCAATGTAATCCACTGTTGCGATAGTTCCGGCTCTTACTGCGGCCTCTACTTCCATAAGGAAGTGCCAGCCCTCGGTTTCCAGGGGGTGAATAATGCAGCCGTTGGGGTTGCGATGCGACAGGCCGCCGAACAACGGTGTCTTACCGCTGCCAGGCTCGAAGGTATGGGTGCGTACGTACACTAGCGTCAGATCGCGCTCTGCGGGCCGTGGAGGCTTACCCTCGCCCCGTGCACACTGCGCGTGAAGCAGACACGGCAGCTTTTCCAGCGCGGTCGGATACGCACTATTCACGTCTGACTCGGTTACATCTTCCGGGTACTGGCCGAGAATGGAGGTTTCGAACCAGCCGCCGTAATAGGCTTTGGCGCCTGCCTTCACTGCCCACTCGGGAATGACTTCCCGCAATTCATCACCGGTCGGTACGTTCCATTCTTTCATCTGAGCTTGAGCGGCTGCACCGGGGCCGTAATACTGTGAGGCTTTCAGATGGATTCCCACACTGCGGAATCCACTATCAAGCTGTGTCATGAGTCGCTTAAGGATCTCGTTCTCAAGTACGTTATATTCCATAGTCGCATCATCAAAGTCTGCACTATCACGGTTATCCTTACCGCGCTTGAGGAGTGCATATTCATCATCGCTGACTACAGGCTCCGCAGTCTTCTTCGGGTTAATCGCGTTGAGAAGAGAGGTGGCGAAGAACGAACCGGCATCACAGATGTTAAGCCACGGGTGAGGGTACGGCGCGTATTCGGTACGTGTCGTTCCATCCGGGTTAATGATAGTGCCTGTAATCTCTCGTTCTTCACGCGGAACGTAACGTCGAATGCTGAGACGCTTGTGCCCCAACATCTCTATTTGGAAGTCTGCGGAGCCATCGCCATTCCACAATGTCACTGGATAGGTATAGCTCTTTTCTACTCCATCATCCATCCATGAGTACGTGCGTTGAGCTCTACCCGCTGTGGTGAGAAGTGAGCGTGCCTGTCGTTCGCTCATGTTCCGCAGCCACATGGTAAAGTCGTAACTCAGGAAGAAGCCGACATATGCTTTCTTCTTATCCGGGTTATCTTCGAAGTGGCTATAGAGGAATTCAAAAACTTCCTCCGGCTGCAATTCATGGCCACGCTTGCCGAGGGTCTGGTCTCCTACGGTAAGCATTTCGTATTGATGACGTTCCACTGTCTCATAGAAACCGACAATAGGTTCTCCGTCATCGGTGAACTCAACTTCGTATTCGAGCGCACCTTCCGCTACTAGCTCACTGAGCTCTTTCATGTCCTGCGGCGGTACTTCACTCAGCGGCGTGAACTGTTCGACTTCACGACGGAAACCCTCGCCGTCGACAGCCACAAAGGATGCGACCTTCTTACGCCATTCGTCACGCTTATGTTCTTGAGCGTTATCCGACCGTCGAACCCTCTTGGGCCTACACGTTGGCGCGCAATAGATATGCCGATTACTCTTTGAGTCAAAGGTCTCATCGCATGTAGCGCACGCTTTAGTGATCATATCAGTGCGCCATCCCGTGATAGAACGCTGCGGAGATAATCTGTCCGCCTCCTACTTCGTTGCCGCGCAGTCTAAGCGCGTCACCTAGTCGTGACTGATTATCTTCGTAGCGATCTATCAGCGGTAGCGCTTCGGGGTCCTGGTTGTTCTTAATGTTCCGACGTACCGTTGCGAAATCAGCCTCTTGCGTCGCTTTCTTCATATACGGGTTATGCCGGATAGACTGGTTCAGCGCGTCTACGATTATCCGTGCCTGTTCGTCACGAGTCCTCTTCGTGACAGCAGATCTGATGGATACTTGGTGACGCTTCTCTGCGGCTACAGCGGAATAGGCACGTAGCTTGGAACGCGCAAGAGACCCCTGATTGGTATACACCAAATCAAGGATCTCATTCTGACGGTTCCGGGGAAGGAGTAGGAGTTCGTCTCCGTGATCATCAACGAATCGGTTGATTCGCTTCCTGGCGTTTGACTCTGCGGCCATTTCCCTATACTCTTTTCTTGTTGCTCGGGAAGGCGACAACGAGGGCCCCATCTCTGCGGATGGGGCCCTCAGTGTATCACTCCTCGTGAGCGGCGGCTCCGAACCACTTGGATGAGACTCGTGCCTTTTTGACCGGCTTGGCCGGTTCGTCCACTACAGGCGGCTTGTCCGCTTTCTTGACCGGCGGAGCCACTGTCGGCGCCTTGTCCTTATCTGCCTTGTACTGCCTGAGCTCAGCGAGCTCAGCGTCTTTGGCGTCCCTGTCAGCCTTGTCCCTGTCCTTCTTCTCCTGACGTAGGGTCTCAAGCTCAGCCTTGCTAGGGTCATCCGCCGGCGGTGCCGGCGGGGTAGGGTCCGGCTCATCAGGCATTGTTGATCACCTTCCAGTATGATGCTTCGGCGTCAAGCGCACGCTGACCACACCATACCGCTGCCCGTCGGTAGACGCCAGCCGCAGCGTGATACGCCACCGCTTCGGCGTTGGGAGTGCCTACCTGATCACATGCTTTCTGAGCACTGGCAGCTACGGCAACGCCTACCGCTACGATAGCAATCGTACCTAGGGCGATTTTATCCATGAGCGTTACCTCCGTTCGTGAGTATCCTCGTGTCTGTCAATTCTCTTGTGAAGCGATACATGCGCTTCACTCTCAGCCCTAATGACTTCACTAATCTTCTCTGACAAGTCTTCAAGCTTTATGCCTGTTCGAATCCACTGCTGACTAACCTTAGGCAGGATTCTCAATACCCATGCCAGAAGACTAACCAGAACGCCAAGACCAAACATTATGAGAGTGAATCGCTGGTCAGGCGTCACCCCTCTACCGAGTTGTCAAGCTTATGCTGAATATAGGTCTTCACGGTACTGAGAGCCGTTGCGATAGGCAGCGCCCACCAGAGATGAACGTTACCCACCTCTACGACTCCGAACGCTACAGCGGCTTGTGCCAGCGTCCATCCACCACGTTCCGCGATATCTGCAATCTGCTTCTTAGTCATTTCGCACCCTTCTTTCCATTCCACTTGGGGTCAGCCGACTTGAGCGTGCCCGCGAAATACGGGATACCGTAGCCGTAGACGTGAGTGGACTTACGGGCGTAAGGAGTCTCGTAAACCCCGTCACCTTCTGCGGAGTTGTTGTGATTGGTGTTACCGGCTACGACGAACACAGTAGTTGCGTTGTAGTCGTAAACAATACCCGTGTGCTCACTGCCACCGGGACCAAAGAAGACCTGAAAGCCGATACCCGGGTATTCGGTAAACCGACCGGCTTTCTTATACGCATTGACGGACACGGCGCACCCGGCCGACTTGACGCCAGCGGGCACCGAAATGGCTGTCATAGCAAAACACCAGTTAACGAAAGTATCGCACCAGGCAAGACCGTTAGCGAAGCCAATAGCGGGCGCATACTTCTGAATGTTATTCCAGTGCCCGCCCGACTTGCCCTCATGGTATCCATCCTGACTGCGAGCAACACGGGTTACAGCAAGTGCAGTATTCATTTCGTTCCTTAGGTCAGATTGCCGAGCGGAAACTTAGCATTGATATAGATCTGAGAACCGGACGCGATAGTTTTGCCACCAAGTGACAGAGAAGAGTTTACCACGCCTGTCTCTGTTACCTGCATAAAGCCAGGTGTTGCAGTTCCACCGATATTGAAGTCAGCAGCAATAATAGAACGTTTAACAGGATTGAAATAGCCGCTAGGCAAAGTGCCAATTGACATAGCCGTACTACTTGATTGTGCTAGACCGTAGATCCAGCAATTGTCTTCCGCGTCAATTCGATACTGCATAGGTGAAAATGTAGGGTTACCATTAAAGGAAGTAGCACCCGCCCATCCGGCAGCGAAGGGAAAATTATGCCACGTTTCGAATGTACCCGTGGTATCGCGTCTGGTCCAAGCTCCCGTAATAGCGCCGTAAGTACGATCGGTTCCATTGCCTAGAATGCCGATAGTAACTGTCGAAGGGTTAGAGAGATCGCTAGGAATGCCGGGCAAGAGAGTCATTGCCGGTTGAACAGTACGAGTAGTATCGCCCTTAGGACCAATCCAAACACCTCGCGGCAGAGCTGTACCGCCAGCGGCGTTTATACCAAAAGTGGCCGCGTTTGTGGTATCGGGAATATTCAGGCCGTCAAGAAAGCCTGATAGAAGCCCACCCGCGCGCATCGCGGTATAAAAGAAACCGGGTGCGTAGCTAAATATACCTTGACCATAACCATTGCCATGTGAGTCTGTACCAAGGTCAGAAGCAATACTCGCAATCAAGTTGCCCGTAGTAGGAATGCCATCATAAAAGAATGCTCCCATGGAATTAATAATGAAGCTCTGCCCCTGGAAGGTTCCACGAACAACAAGATTGTTAAACTCGGCATCGCCGTCTGCTTCAATAATCCAGCCTGATACGCCTGGTACATAGTTCTGTGACCGAATATCCGATCGAATTAGAACAGTCCCGGCCGTTAGCGGATTGACAAACTCAATAGCCATTATTCCTTTGTCCCTGTCACAGTAAGAGAGGCAACGTCTCCGGCCTGACCACCGGTCCATTGTGCAATCAGATTCTGACCCCGAGTGATAGTCAAGTTGACAGAGCCTTGAGCGAATGAACCGTCATAGCTGAGACCCTGTGAACTCGCTGGAATCTGTTGATCGAGCCATACCTGAACACGTGGAATAGGCGCCACGCCCGGTCGTGTCGTCTGAATGATGACGCCGTCGATATGCCACGTGGCCGGACCTGCGTTGTTTGGTCCGAGAGTGACAGTGCCCGTGCCCGCTGCATTCAGCGTGACGGATACGGCTTCATTCAGATTGGTAGTCATTCGCCAGCCGCCCACAGTGCGGTTGAGATTGAAAGGTCAGTGGTTGCAGTCATGGCGATGACATAGACCGGAGTAGTCGTATCCAGGACACAGGGAACAAGCTTGGGCCAACGGCTCATCATGGTAATGTCCTGAGCCGATTGCGCGTTAAGAGCAAAGTAGAAATCCTGATCAAATGACACAAGAGTGAGCTTGGCCCGATAGTGGTCGGCGCGTGCAACCTGAACCGGACTCAGTGCATCGATATTCCTAGTACGCGTGCCACCATCTTTATGCGGCAAGATCTGTACACGAATAGGAGTCTTGGATTCCGTCAGGCAAACGTCAACAGCAGTGAGGGAAGGCTCCGGCTCACGTTGAAGCACTTCTTCCTTATCCGGCTGGAATTCAATGTCGGTCATTCGCTAGCCACCTTAGTCAGTTTAGTTGCCGTATCGGCTGCGGACTTCTTCTGAGTATCAGCGACCTTTCCAGCCGCTGCCACCTTCTTAGCCTGAGCGGCACCGGCCGCAGCACTTGACTTCTTCTGTGCGGATATTGCCTTCTTCACAATTCCGCCACCGGGAATAACGTCGGTAACAGCTCCGGCAGCACCGCTACCGGAAAGCTTGCCCAGTAGCGTTCCCTCTATCGCCATGTTAACGGCGACGATAGTAATGATGCCTCCGCCGACTACGAAGGCAATACGTAGCCAGTTGTACGGAGTGCTAAGCCACTTGCCAGCACTCCACACAGCCTTAACGGCAGATTCTGCTTCCGCTGCTACTCCGGCACCAGGGATACCGGAATTAGCGGCCTGACCTATCAGGTTACTCGTTCCCCCTGTAATCGTATCAACGAGACCTGCCTGTTGCGCATTCAGCGGTGTTGAGCCGTTGTAATACTTGGAATAGGCGCCGTTCGTATATGCTTCCCAAGCTCCGAGACCCTGTGAATCGTAAATGACCTTAGCGGCCACTGCATTATGTGCAGGGTCTTGCAGCCATGACTTAGTCCATGACGGATGACTCTTTACCCATACAGGTTGATTGATCTGCCAGAGACCAACACAGCCAATGCTATTGACCACTGTCGTACTACCGGACGATTCCGCCATAGCAATAGCGGACATAAGCGAAGGGTTCGTGAATCCCGCCGCCGCAGCGTAAAGCTTTATCTGACTCTGACTAAGCGTTGTCACGTTCCCTCCTCTCTTAAGAGCCGACGAACTCAGAACCGCCGCCGCTAAACATGGTATAAGGAGTAGTAGAAGCCACTTCGGTTTCCACAGGGGCATTGGGAGATCCAGCCTGAGAGACACCACCAATGGTGTTCATGGCGCTGTCCTTCCAATTGCTAGTACGGGTCCACAGCGCAAGACCGATAACCATCGCAGAACCCATGACGAATACCGTCGGGTCCTTAGCAATGAGGCTGATCGCGGAGACCAGGCCCGCGCTCATGATGGTGGCCTTACGCTCTGACTGGTCAATGTCCTGGTTACCTGCGGGCAGAGCCTGGATATCGGCCTGCGACGGGTTAGCCTGCGAGTGCACTGCAAAGACAACGCCAGCGACAGACAGACCGGTCAGGATGCTGTATTCCGGCTTAAGCGCCATTAGTTATTCTCACTTACTCTTAGTTTTGAATGAAGTTCCGGCAGACTGCGCGGTAGGTGACTGTGCAGTCGTATCAGCAGCAACGGTAAGACTGTAAGTCTTATTCTTGCTAAGACCCGACAGGGTGTAAGAAGGCTGGTCACTTGAACCGTGAGCAATCCTGTTCAGATACCACAGGTAATGGTCTGCACCCGGTACCGCCGTTGTATGGCCCATTGCGGTAGTCGCGGTAATAGCACTAACCGTCGGCTTGGTGGGGACCTTGAGCGTAGTCGCCTTAGTCTTCACAGCGTATGCCGGCGTCCTAGGTCCGACAGTGCCATTGCTACCGACAGCGGCAACAGTGAAGTGATAGGCCGTGTTGCCCTTGAGTCCTGCGACCGTTGCAGCCGGAGAAGAGCCAACGCCTACAACGGTGTCTCCCGTATCCGTGCGGTACACGTTGTAGCGGTCTGCGCCTGCGACAGGCTGCCACACAAGATGGATAGTGGTATCTGTCTGCGTGTCGGACGTAAGGCCCGTAGGCGCCACCGTGACGGACGTGTTGCCGCCCGGGATGATCGTGTGAGTGCCTACCGGCGGATACCCGCCGACAGCGATAGCGGCCTGGACGATCTGCTGTTGAATATCCGACAGCGGCTTGCCAGCGAGGAATGCGCCAAGAGCAGTAAGGATATCAGTGTACGACCACGTGTCACTCTGACTAAGTTGAGTGCCAACGTACTGTGTCCACTGATCATTCGTCGTACCGGTAAAGCCGAAATCGTCAGTGGTGGAAGTAGTGCCGGAACCGCTGCCGAACAGATTGTCATCCGGAACAGCGCCCGTAACAGACGGAAGTGCACCGGGATCTTCAAACCCGGGGTCAGTGGTAGTAGCGTCGGTCGCCGCAGCATCATTGCGGGATACGTAATAGCGGTATCCCACGAAACCAGCGGCCGCAACTCCTACACCAATGAGAACCTTCTTATTCATCGGTCCGAGCTTAGGGACCTGAACATCATCAGCCATCACAACCGCCCATCGTCAATAAAGCCGGTATCAGACATACCGACATCTTCGGTGGCAACGGTGTAGTCAGTGCTGGCAGTTTCGGTGGGAAGTCCGAACATACTCGGAATCTGGAACTGCGGCATAGTCCATGTAGCGGTACCGGACGAGTTAGGAGTATAAGGCGCCGCATCCTGATTAAGCTGTGTCTTGTCAGCGGGGAATTGCGGGGTCAGCCCAGTGTATCCACGAAGCTGAGCATCCTGACCAAACTTGCCATGCGGGTTGTCGTACAGACCGAACATTGTCGTCTTGACACCAAGACGATACCGACCCACGTTTGCAGGGTCACCCGCGTATACCTCGTTAGCCTGGTTAGTGGCATCATACGAGTTCTTGCCCATCATCAGATAAGACTCGTTGTCGCCTACCGATTCGCTCGCGTGCTGCGGCTCACGGCCAACCTGCCATTCGATGTCAACACCCTCGGACTGGTGCTGATACAGACGAACGCTGTCAGGAACGTAATGGGTAACCGAGTGGTCTTCCATCATTCGATCCTGCATTGTCTGTTGCGCAGTAGCGTAAGGGACGTTGGTAGGAACAGAAGGGTTACCGACGAACCAGTGCGCGACAGGATCAACCTGATAAGTGGATGCGAAACCAACCTCGGTAGGATTCCAGATATCTCCAGTCTGGTTAGCCGGAACATCCGGCTGAGGGTTAAACGGGTCAACGTCAGGGGCAGGGTTCTCGTGTTCCGGATTGATACCGGGCGCGACATCGCCAGCCGTGGCGTAGTGAGCCATCCGTGTGAGATAACCAGAGTAAGCAGTCATGATCAGCCGCGCCCCTGAGCAACCTTAGTCCAAGAGGTAAGACCACCGAATCCCGCCTTAACGACGTTAGCAGTCTGACGACCGGGAAGAACAAGCGCAGTGACAAGCCCAGTAGCGGCAATCAAGACTGCGACCTTCTGAAATCCAGACATAAGTTTAACCTCCCTTGTTCCACCAATTAACGGCCGACTCAACAGGAGACGGAACCGACGAATCTGTGCGTGTAAGTAGTACGGTAAGAAGCGTTGTCCAAGCGAGAAGCGTTGCCCCTTGCGGCCAAGCTTTCTCCACTAGAGAGAAACCAATAGCAGCTAGACCGGTGGCCGGAGGAATACGCCAATCCATCGATTCGCCATTGAAGACGGTTCGATTGACAATGGCGATAAGTCCTGTTGCCAGGATAGGGCCAGTAGTCCCACTCATATGCTCGCCCCCGATCCTCCGCTAGCGTTCTTAGACGATAGACCGATAGGCGATTTGAAGCGACGCGCAACCCAACTCTGACCCCACATGATATCTGAAATGGTGCCAGTCTGAACATTGCGCTTAGGGTTTTGCTGGCCTATCGCTGTAGTCGGTCCGGTTGCACAAGCGATATGGGCAGGACTACACAACAGGTCGCCAGCCTGAATCTGTGATTTAGGGATTGTAGTCAGAGCAGACCATGTAAGGTAACTACCGGTCGTAGAATTGCCAGGATATTTGATACCAAGGGACGTAAGCCCCTTACCGATAAATGACGAACAGTCAGAATAGCCAGGCGACCAACGTGATGCCTGCGAGTATTTATCGGATGCAAACTGCTGTAGCGCGCTGACCAGAACAGAGCCAACGGCGCCACCCGCAACATTGGTATCGACCTCTCCGAGAATAGCGCCGTCGCCCTGTGTGGTTCCTTCTTTGCTAATGCCTAGAGGCTTACCCGATGAGATATCGCGCAGAGCCTCTACAGGGTTAACGCCCCGGATTCCGGCATAGACAAGTAGCGAGCCGACCGTACCAACGGCAACGGCAACGCCACTCACAGCACCGGATGCGGCCATCAGCGAAACTTAGAGACAAGCTTCGGGCCGACAAAGTAGCCGAACGCCATACCAACAATGAGAGTGGTCCAGGGCTTCAAATACTGCATTGTGACTCCTGTAGTTCGATGTGTGGTGATGGCCCGTACGGAGTCAGGTCCGTACGGGCCACCAGTCTCAGCGGGCGCTAAGACCCTTGATGTTACCGCCGGGCGGGCGGACGAAGTTGTACAGCGTGGTAAGCGAGTGAGTACCGGAGCCGCCAATGGTGCCACGGAATCCGAGAGTGTCGGCCGCAGAAACGCTCAGGTACTTATAGCGATCCTCGTAACCGGCCTGCTGAGATCCGCCGTCCGTGTTGTACGGAAGAGTGAAGACACCAAAGTCACGGCCGCCCACCGGGTTAACGGCCGCAGTCAGCGTCTTGGTATAACCGAAATCGCGCTCAAGGCGACGAATCCAGAAGTCCTTACGACGGTCGTAAGGAACGTCGTTGTTGAAATAGATCTGCACGGGGTCGGGCCAGTCGGCATCGCCGACGGTACGCGAACCAGTGGAGTCCTTAAGGATAAAGTGCAGAGCGCGGTAGGAACCTTCCTGCTGATTCAGCTGTACATCCTGCGAACCGGCCTGGAAAGTAAGGATGTTGCGTCGCGCGTACAGAACGGCGCCAAGGCCCGGAGGGGTGGTTACCGTCGCATTGCCCTGTGCGTCCTTACCCGATGACTGACGATACGAGTCCTGATAGACCTGGACGTTTAGCGACGGGAGGGTACCCGGGTTAGCAGAGAATACAGCCGACGCCGCAGCCTGAGTAATATCAAGCGCATAGGCGTTGTTCGAGTTGGTGTTAGGCAGCGGGCCAAGCGGCTCGCGCCGCACAAACTGAACAGGGATGTGAAGGGTAAAAGTGCCGTTACCAACGGTGGAAACTTCGGTGAACGTCTCAGAGTTGCGGGGGTCATCCGAGAAGGAGAAGCCGCCCCACTTGACGAACATGGCAAATTCCCAGCCTGTCATCGGGCCGAGAATAGGCTGACCACCGGTATCGGAAAGGGTGATACTCGACAGATAGCCAAAGATACCGTCGTTGACGGTCTGGAGAGTGCCGGCGGTAGCACCACCCGTAGCCTGCAAACGAATCCACAGATCACACAGGAAACCGTTGGTCTTGGGATAGAAGGTCGGCAGCGGAATAGCCGCCGTAGAAAGGAGGTTCGTCACAGAGTAAGTATGCGTCTCAAGGTCCAGAGTACCCGTAAAGAACGGGCGCAGTGCAACCGGAGCAGCGGCCTTACCCGACGTAGCGGCGGGAGCCGCCTTTGCCGTGGTAGCGGTCGTAGCCATTTAAAGGTCTCTTTCTCGGTAGGGAATAACCCGGGTTATTACGGGCCATCCGTGTCAGGGGTTCACACCTGGCACGTTCCTTGCATCCTGCCCAGTATATCAGCCACTGACCTATCATGCGTAGGCTGACCTGCGGTTATTCATTGGTTTCATAGGTCCACTAAGAACGAGTGAACACATGTATACTGGACCAATGAACCTCCACCGCAAGGCCCGAGAGACCCTGAATGATCTCTCCACCGCATCCAAGCAAGTCGTAGAAACAAGCGAGTGGGCAACCATCGCTCTTGTCTGCGTTTCCGTCGTATCCATCGCCGCACTCGTTGTTGGCGTCATGGCCCTGAACAGGAGTAACCGTGTCAACGTCTAATGAACGACCGGTGACCGAAGAAGAGCGCACCAGCGCTCAACGAGTCGCAGACGCAATCAACCTCCACGTCTCCGCACTTGCCGCAGAACAGGGAGAACGTTCCACCCCCGGCTACGTCGCTCTCATCCTTGGTGACGGCCGGCCGGCCGACCCCACAAATCCGCTCTACGATTCGCGTGCCGACGCTACCCGGCATCATAAGTACACTCCGGGCGTCTTCTTCATTAAGGTTGGTCGCGAGACTATGCCGTTGAACGAAGCTTTGATCGTTCTCCAGATGCATCGCATGGCTTACAAACGCGGTATCGTCTTCACGGAAGAAGAGTTGATTACCCCTCAACTCACCGAACTCATGTCCCCCTTCATTCCGCGTACTCTGCGAGGTATCAACTAATGACTACTCCTACCGATGAAAAGACCGTTGCGCCTCACGGACGCGATACTGACGGATCTCCGCTTGCCCCTTATGGACTTAAGCTTGACGGAACGCCTAAGCTGTCTAACCGTGGCGCCAAGCCGGGACAGCGAGGCAACGGAGGCAAGACGGCTAAGAAGCCTGTTACTCGAAGCACTACTGATGCCAAGCGACGCGAGATGCTACTCGGTCTTTCCGACATGCTTATCGTCACGCCTCTTGCCGGAATCAGTTCTTCGCCTATTCTTGGAAAGAAGATCGGACCGAAGCAGACTGACGCACTCGCCGGAGACGCTGTTATCGTCTCCCACTTCGCGCCCGCTCTTGCCGACTCCCTGATTGTTCTCGCACAGACCAAGCCGGGCGCACTGGCATGGATGGATACGGTAGAGGAAAAGGCTCCGTATCTTATGCTCGCTCAAGTCGGTATGGAAATGGCTAAGGCGTTCATCGGCAACCACCTCAATCCCGATCGCCAGCTTGCCGACGCGGGCCGCACCCTGGCCCGTATGAAGGTGGCACAGATGACCGCCGACATAGAGGCGGAAGCGGAAGCCATGGGTGTCTCCACGGACCTCTCAGCGGCTTCTCAGGCGGCATGATGGCCGGTCGTAGAGTTGACGCCAACATTGTTCTCTTTGATCGAGAGACGTTCTTGAAAGAAGTCTGGGATTACTCCCCCGGGGAACACGTCACCGTACTTGCGCCGACGGGTGGCGGAAAGACACAGCTTGCCTATCAGCTTCTCGGTGAAACGGCCACTCCTGACTTGCAGGCTACTGTCTTTGTAATGAAGCCTCGCGATGAAACCGTAACCAAGTTCACGGCTAAGCATCATTTCAAGATAGTGCGAGATTGGCCGCCGCCCCGTATTCGCGTATTTGATAAGAAGCCGCCCGGTTACGTTCTCTGGCCCAAGGAAATGGGCGATCCTGACCAGGACGATATTCGACAGGAAGTCATCTTCCGACGCGCTATTCGAGAGCAGTACCGCAAGGGTCATAAAATCATCTTTGCCGATGAAACCTATTCCCTTGAGAAGGAACTTGGCCTTGAGAAGGATCTAAGACGTCTATGGACTAAGGGCAGGTCCATGCACTGCGGCCTGTGGGCAGCCTCACAGCGTCCCGTATGGATCTCACGATGGGCCTTCCAGGCTAACCACCTGTTCCTTGGCAACGATCCCGACATCGATATGCAGAAGCGTTACGGCGAAATCGGCGGAGGAATCGATCCTGATGTTGTCCGATCTGTTACAGCACGCTTGCAGCGTTACCAGTTCGCTTACATTAATAGGGATGAGCGCGCTATGTGTATTGTGGACGCATAAGAAAGGTTAATCATGGATAGGGACGATCTTATTCGTAGTCAGGTTATGAACAACCTTCAAACCGCTATGGGCGGAGCTGTCGTTAACGCCTATGGCACTGAGCCGTTCCAGATGAACGGCGTTGAGTTGGTGGACGGCAGTACCCTTCGATCAACCGTAATCTTCTCTGAGCGTGACACTGACGACGAACTTCGTAAATTCGCTTATGTCACTGATGTGTATGTGGTAGTTCGAAGAAGCCCCGCGTAAGACAGCACTTAGCCCGGACCATTCAATGGTCCGGGCTAAGTTATGCTCAGATTTCCAATCCCGCTCTTCGCAACTGAGCAATGAAGTTCTTATGCGACCTGGCATCCGACGGAGTCTTTGACGCTGTCGCTATTGGACCTGACTTATCACAGACCCTCAAGTGACCGCTACTCGTATAAAAGTAATGCCAACCATCCATGGCATTCACTTTCTTGAGTATTTCCTTATAGATTTGACGTCTCATTGCGTCGCACCACACTTACGACAACGCTGTTTACCAGACCACGGCACCCAATCATGGTCACATTCAGCCATCCGCTTATCAACGATATCACCAAGAGTTGTACCGCTCGGGAATATTCGCTGATATACGGCCATGACGTAAAGCGACATTAGCACATCTTCAAACGTTATTAGTTCGAGAACGCGTTCTTCCTCTTCACGACCCATTATTGACTTAATCCAGTCGGATGACATTACTTAACTCCTTTCCAACTGCCATACTTCTTATGCTGACACGTGCATGAATGCGGATAATCGCATTCGTGTTTATCCCAATCTTTATCCGCAGCATGCTTACACGAGGGGCACACATCTACCTCTACAATTGAAGGGGTCATCACACCGACATCCATTAACACGGTAATAGTCACTATCCGTGTCATCGTCTTCATTGACGATCACCTGCGGCTCTTCGTTCATTTGATCAGCCATTTCGGAAAGATGACCGAATCAACCTTTTTCAATATACGTTCACCACGCGGAGTTTCGAACAGGAATTCATATCCCCATACGAATACAGCCATCGCAGCGAATCCTTTGATTGGATTCACGTTCGAACTGATCTTCTTTTGCATACTGTGCCTCCTATCTGGAGTTTGCACGTCAGGCCGGCAACTGTCAAGCCTTCCCTCAATTTTCTTATCCTCTTATTTTCATGCCCACAACGATGTGTGCACACAACATACTCCCCC
>Ga0193716_1000879_pt1 | contig 17882 bp, 16 predicted proteins | sample U2c1metaG_FD_145901 | JGI IMG/M metagenome (GOLD analysis project Ga0193716, IMG submission 145901) | Soil microbial communities from a riparian zone of the East river system, Colorado, United States - U2c1 | ecosystem: Environmental > Terrestrial > Soil > Riparian zone | place: USA: East River...
CGCGTGGGACGGACCGCTGGACGTCCTGGTCAACAACGCCGGAGTAATGGCATGCCCGCAGACCCGCACACCGCAGGGCTGGGAGCTTCAGTTCGCCACCAATCATCTCGGCCACTTCGCGCTGGCCAGCGGGCTGCACCCCGCGCTCGCGGCCGCCGGCGGGGCCCGCATCGTCTCGGTCAGCTCCAGAGCCCACCTACGCTCACCGGTGGTCTTCGACGACATCCATTTCCTGCGCCGCGCCTACGAACCGTGGGACGCCTACGCACAATCGAAGACCGCCAACGTGCTTTTCGCGGTGGACGCGACCAGGCGCTGGGCAGGCGACGGCATCACCGTCAACGCCCTGCAGCCCGGCACCGTCCGGTCCAACCTGCAGCGCTACATCACCGACGAAGACCTGGAGCGCACCCGCGGACACATCGAAGACGACAACGGGAGCTTCCACTGGAAGACCCCAGAGCAGGGAGCCGCAACCTCGGTGCTGCTTGCGACCTCACCACTGCTCCAGGGGATCGGCGGCCGCTACTTCGAGGACTGTAACGAGGCAGGACCAATCCAACCCGGCACCGGCCATGGTGTCGCCCCCTACGCGCTCGACCCCGACGCGGCAACGCGGCTCTGGGAGATCTCCCTCCAGACCCTGGCATCCTGACGACACCCCGCTGGGCGTTCAGGGTGCACTTTCGCACGTCGGGTTTGGTCGTCGCGCGGTGTGGGAAATCGGGTCCTGCAGTACCGGGGCGAATGCCCCGTCATACGGGGGCGTTCAGCGAGCAGCGCGCCGACGATGGGAATCAACCAGCGAAGGATCTGTCATGGCTGACGACAAGAGTGGACCGGCAGAAGGCATCAGCGGCGTCGTGGAAGGCGTCAAGGGCAAGGCCAAGGAGGTCATCGGCGCGGTTACCGGCCGTGACGACATTCGGCGCGAAGGCGAAGCCCAGCAGGACAAGGCTGACGCGCAACGTGAGGCCGCGAAGAAGGAAGCACAGGCCGAGGCCGCGCGCGGTGCGGCCAAGGTGAGCGAGGCTCGCGAGAAGGCCGAGCAGCAATAGCAGACGACGATCGAGAGGCCCGGCCCGCAGGGGCCGGGCCTCTCCGTCTCTCGATTCCACCGATGTGGTGCTAGTCGTCGTCGCTGTCCTCTGACGCGGGCCGCTGCGCCTCGTCGGAGTCTTCGAACAGCTGCAAGGCAAGAAGATTGGCCTGCGCACGCCGGAATAGCGCTTCGTCCTGGCGGTCATCGTCGAGGAGACCGTCAGCTTGGTCGACCAGTTCGCGTACCTCGGCCCACTCTTGCGGGGCATCATCGGGGGTGTCGTCCAATTTGTGCAAGACCCACAGCCGCGCACTTGCGGCAGCGGTGTAACGGGCGGCCAACTTCTTCTCCTGCGTGTCCTGATCGTTGGCTGTCGACAGCCAATGGTTGACTCGTTCGGCGCGCTCGTCGCTCATCGTGTCCACCTTCGATTGGGTTTCGCTCATCGTGTTCACCTTCGACTGGGTTGGGTCGGCGTCCCAGATCGGCGGTGCGGCCTACGGCGGCGACGGGTTGTGTGATCTGGGTTACCCGCTTTTCGTTGTCCGCACCGCACTGCACCGCGATTCAGCGAACCCGCTGACGATTCACGACGTTGGGTCGCGGGTACGCGGCCGCTGCAGGACTCACGTGCCGTACTCGTCGGCACCGCACGCGACACGTCCTGGAGGCTCGGGAGGATGGATGGCTGACACCAAGCTGAGCGTCGAAGATGGGACCGGCGCATTCGAACGGCTGGTGGCTACGCTCGATTACCCGATGTTCGTGGTGTGCACCCGCGCCCACGGCACGGATGACCCACCGGCAGGGTGTCTGGTCGGTTTCGCCAGTCAGACCAGCATCCATCCGCCACTGTTCCTCGTCGGACTATCCCGCCGCAACCACACCTACCGAATCGCCGAGAACGCAACGCATCTGGCCGTTCACATCGTGTCGCGGCAAGATCACCGCGTGGCCGAACTGTTCGGCGGGCAGACCGGTGACCGGATCGACAAGTTCAAGCACTGCGACTGGAGCCCCGGTCCGGCAGGCATGCCCATCCTCGCTGCCGCGGCGGCGTGGTTCGTCGGACGCATCGTCGACCGTTTCGACGTCGGAGATCACGTCGGATATCTACTGGAGCCAGTCAGCGGAAACTCTCCCGACAGCTTCGAGGACTGGTTGTCGTTCTCCGACGTGTCCGACCTGACACCCGGACACGAGGCCTAAGGCGTCACTGACGTAGTGACCGATGCGCGACGTCGGCGGGCAGAGGCAATCCTGCTCCGCTGCACCGATCGGTTGCCCTTCGACGCGCCCAACGACTGGGCGGAGACCGAGTCGCGGCTGCAGCTGGCGGTCGTCCCTCACCTCGCGATGACTGACGTGGTGCTCGAACGTGACCGTCCGGCATTGGCGGAGGCTTCTCGGTTGACTGAGACGATGAGGGCGTCCGGCCGGTCCTACCAAGCCGAATTGCAATGGTGGACATCGCCGTTCGCATCGAATGACAGTGTGCCGGCGAGTGCGCTGGTGTCCGCCTCCGAGGCTGGCCGCACAGACGTCGCACGGGCCTTTCCGTCGGCCGCGCGCAGTGACCGCCGCCTCGATACCGGCGCCGACCGCTCTAGGATCTTCGTGTTGTCCACAGCTCACGAAGATGCCCGCCTCGACGTATTGCGTTGCGGGGAAGCGCTGTCCGCCGTGCCGCTGGAAGCCACGCTGGCGGGGCTCGCGACGTGCACCTTGACGCACATGACCGAGGTGATGCCCAGCCGCGACATCATCCGTCAGCTGACCGGACAGATCGGCTCGCCGCAGCTGCTGATCCGGATCGGTGTGGCCCCGTCGAACCCGCAGTCGTTGCAAGTCACGCCACGGCGACCGTTGGCCGAGGTCCTGGTGGCGCACCGCTAGCCCGGACCCCGTTGTGCCTACGGGTTGAGGACTTGCGGCCCTGCCGCAACGACCGCCCCGCGGTGCATGGTCACCGCATGGAGCACCTGACTACGCTTGACGCTAGTTTTCTGCAAGCCGAGGATTCGGATCCTCACGTGAGTCTGGCGGTCGGTGGCGTCTCGATCGTTGAAGGGCCGCCTCCTGATTACGGTGATCTCGTGTCGGTGTTCGCCGAACGGGCGCAGGGCATTCCACGCTGCACGCAAGTGCTGCATACGCACCTGTTCGATCTCGGCTCACCGGAATGGGTTGATGACCCCGGTTTTGACATCGCGCATCACCTCCATCGCGTCGCACTGCCCCAACCCGGCGATGACGCCGAGCTGTTCGGGATGATCGCCAGCATCATGGAGCGACGGCTCGACCGTGAGCGCCCGCTCTGGGAGTGCTGGATCATCGAAGGGCTTACCGACGATCGGTGGGCGGTGCTCATGAAGATCCATCACTGCATCGCCGACGGAATTGCGACGGCCCAGATGCTGGCCAAGCTCAGCGATGACGGTACCGGCGAGACATTCGCTACCAGCAATCGCGCCGCGAAGGAGCCCGCTACGTCGATCCTGGGTCTTTTGCGGCCAAGCATGAACCCGCTCAACTGGATGAGTGACATCTGGCGGGCGACGGTGGCTGCGGCCGGCGCCGCCGAGCACGCCATGGTTGGGGCCGCAGAGCTGACGGCCAGTGTGCTTACCGCCGCACCGGAGTCATCGCTGAACGGACGAATCACCAAGATGCGTCGCTATAGCGCGGCCGGGGTGGACATCGCCGCCATGAAGCAGGTGTGCCGGGCTTTCGACGTGACCCTCAACGACGTCGCGCTGGCGGCGATCACCAACAGCTACCGGACGATGTTGATCGACCGCGGCGAAACGCCGGGGCCCCACGCATTGCGCACGCTCGTTCCCGTGTCGATGCGCTCGGTGAACGACTTCGGCGCGACCGACAACCGGGTTTCGGCGATGCTGCCGCTATTGCCGGTCGACGAGCCCGACCCGGTCAAGCAGCTGGAGATCGTGCACAGCCGGCTGACGAAGGCCAAGGGGAGTGGTCAGCGCGAAGGTGGCAGTGCGGTGTTCGCTGCGGCCCGGACCATTCCGTTTGCATTCTCGGCGTGGACGATTCGGCTTCTGACGCGATTCCCGCAGAAGTCGGTGACTGCGCTGGCGACAAACGTGCCGGGACCCCGTGGGCGGCAGCGCCTGATGGGCCGGGAGGTGTTGGAGATCCTGCCGATACCGCCGATCGCTCTCAACCTACGTACTGGCATTGCGATGGTCAGCTACGCCGACAGGTTCTTCTTCGGCATCACCGCCGACTACGACACCGCCCCCGACGTGGACACGCTGGCCCGCGGCATCGAGGACGGGGTGCGGGGGCTGGCGGCACTCGGCCGCTCACGCCGTCGCAAGCAACGACGCGCGGCGTCAATCAGCCCGACCGGGTGAACGTCCAGTGTGCCCCCGGCGAGTTCTCGACCGGGTCACGTGGCCACTCTCAGCCGGCAGCCCACTCCTTGGCGCGCTCGAGCTCGTCGATGCCGAACGTGGCGAGCTCGCCGGGGACCATCCACGCCAGGGCATGCAGCGTATGGGCAACCCACTCCTTATCGGAGACGACCGCGATGCGCTTGAAGGCCGAATGGTGTTGAAACAGTGAGCCGAAACCCAGCTTGAGGTCCTCGACCAATCCGCCGGGCCCGAAGCCCTCGTAATCGGACGCGATGACCTCCACGATCCTGATCTCACCACTTTTCAGCAGCCCCTCCATGGCCGGTTTGAACTCGCGCAGATCGTCACCACGCAACCGGCCCGACACGCGGATGCCGGTTACTCCCTCCGGCATGTCTGGCAATACTTCGATCATCGAATCGCCCTTCCTCGCTGGGCCGAAGCCCCATCCTGACAAAGACCCGCATTCAACGTTGTACGCGCTCAGCGATATGTGTCGCCACATCGCAGAAAGTCTCGAGCAAGGCTTGGTCGGAAGCCGAAGACAGGAGCGGGGGTCGATCTGCAAAGGCAGGCGGGTGGGGGAGTCGAACGATGAGCGACCATGCTTGATCAGTTCCCTAACGGTCATCAGTGCCCTCGTCGTGGCCACCTGCTCGGACTAAGAGTCATCGAATGTCCTCGCTGGCGCTACGGCCGAAAGTCCCTCGTGCTCGGCATTGTCCGAGCGCCGGTTCTGCGGGGGCTAGACGGCAGGCGGCCCATCAGGCGGAGCCATGGGGCGGGGGTCCCCAGCCTTGAGGACTTCAGTCCCTGGTAACGGCTGTTCGACCGGAGGAGGGTGGGTGGATCGGAACTGCTGTAGCTGAACAGAGGTGTCACGCAAGATGACCACACAGTTTCCTGACACCGAAACGCTTCGAACAGCGTTGTCGATGGCAACACGGGCGCCGTCCATACACAACTCGCAACCGTGGCGCTGGAAGGTGGGCGACAAGGCTCTGCACCTCTACGCCGATACCAGCCGACACCTGCTGCACACCGACCCTGACCAGCGCGACCTGTTGATCAGTTGCGGCGCGTCACTGCACCACGCCACCGTCGCACTGGCTGCCCTGGGCTGGCAGAGCAAAATCAGACGATTCCCGAGCGGCTCTGATTCCGACTATCTCGCATCGATTGAGCTGACTCCCCGCAACCCGGTTGACAACGATGTGACCTTGGCCGCGGCGATCCCGCGGCGACGCACGGACCGTCGACTGTTCAGCTACTGGTCCGTACCGCACGCGGACATCACGATGATCGGTGCCAGGGTGGCCCGGATGGGCATACTCCTGCGCTATGTCGAAATGTCGACTGAGATCAGATCCGTTGTGGCGCAAGCGGTCTTGCTACATTCACAAGACGGTGAATACTTGGAGGAGCTGGCGACCTGGAGTGGGCGCTATGCGTCGATCGCGGGTGTCCCTGCCCGCAGCGCACCCGAACCCGACCACGCGGCCCTGGTGCCAGGCCGCCATTTCGCCGGACCCGTTCTGGCACAACCACCGAACGCGACCGCTGACCACGATCACGGCGTCCTACTGGCGTTGGGCACTACCGAGGACGATCCGTTGGCCCGGCTGCGGGCCGGCGAGGCGACCAGCATGGCGTTGCTGACGAGCACGTCGTTCGGGTTGGCCTGTTGCCCGGTCAGCGAACCGCTCGAGATCCGTGAGACCCGCGAGGCAGTGCGGTCGGAGGTATTCGGGGCGAGCGCACATCCGCAGATGATGCTGCGAATCGGCTGGGCCCCAATGAATGCCGATCCGTTGCCGTCCACGCCGCGACGCCCACTCGAGGAGGTAGTGACCACCTTCGGTGGGTCACCCCTGTGCTGAGTGAGTTGGTCTGGCGCTGCATGTGGTGGGGTCGGCGTGCAATCGCGAGTCAGGTCGACGTCGACCCTGAGCACTGATCCATCCAAGTGCTGGGTGCAGTGCCAGTGCAAATGGCGCATGACGCGGCGCATTTCGTAGTTCTCAACCAGTACGTCGGCGACGAAGTGGTGCTGCCCGCAGCGCAGCGTCTTGGCCACAGCGGCTTTCGGTCCGCAGCGGGATGGCGCGCGGCGATGTCAGTCGGTGACGATGGGCACCGCCCACCGAACCCGTGTGCCGTGCTCGGGCGTCGAGGTGATGCGGCAGTCCCCACCCAGCAGTTCGGCCCGGCGCCGCATGTTGGCGAGCCCACTGGCGCGCTGGTTGTCTGCCGGTATGCCGTGACCGTCGTCGGCCACTTCCAGAATGAGGTCGTCAGCTGCGGTCACCGTGATGGTTAGACGCGTCGCTCCCGCGTGTCGCACCGTGTTGCTGATCGCCTCCGCGGCGACGGCCTCGGCATGGTCGGCTATCTCTACGGAGACGGCGCTCAGCGGGCCTGATACCTGCACCGTGGTAGCGATGTCGCAATTGTCGGTGAGGTCGGCGATCAGTCGCTGCAGGCGGCCGCGGAAGTCCAGGCCCCGCGCTAGCGGGGATTGCAGTTCGAAGATGGTCGTACGAATGGTTTCGATGGTGGCTTGCAGCTCGTCGACACTGCGGGTGAGGCGCTCGGTGACCTCGGGTTCGTGTGACCGCGCGATCGTGCCCTGAATGTCCAGGCCCGCCGCGAAGAGGCGTTGTATGACGTGATCGTGCAGGTCATGGGCGATGCGTTCCCGGTCTGCCAGAATGGTCAATTCCCGTTCACGGGCCCGGGCCAAGGCCAGGGTGAGGGCAATGGCGGCGTGGCTGGCGAAGTCGCTGACCTGGTCCAGATCGCTCGGGAGGAAAGGGGAGTCGTCGTCGTGTCGGGCGACGGCGAGCACGCCGATGACGGCGTCGTCGGCGCACAGCGGCATCACGATCGCCGGACGTTGACCAACGCCGGTGAAGGCTTGGATCGGATGCTGGAACGACTCCGTGATGACCGGGACGGCCGATCGGAAGACCCCGCCGCTGGTGGACTCCTCGACGGGCACGCGTTGGCCGAGGACCTCGTCGGCGTGCGCGCCGACCGCGGCGGATATCACGAGCGCTTCCACGTCGTCGTCGGGTTGGTCGGGTGTGACCGGGACAAGGACGATCGCCTGTTCAGCGCCGGCCAACTCGCAGGCTCGTTCGGCGATCAGCTGTAGTGCGAGCTTCGGCGTTCGTGTCCCCGACAGCAATGCCGTGGTGATCTGGCGGCTGGCTTGTGTCCATCTTGCCGACGCTCGCACGCGTTCGAACAGTTGCGCGTTGTCGATGGCGACGGCCGCCGCTGTGGCAAGTACTCGGGCGGCGACTTCGTCGGAATCGGTGAATGTCCAGTCGGGTTGGTCGTGGGTGACGTAGAGGCTCCCGAATACGTTGCCGCGCACGGTGATTGGTACCCCGAGGAAGGCGTGCATCGGTGGATGGTGCGAGGGAAATCCAATTGCCGTGGGGTGCGCGGAAAGCTCGTCGAGCCGCAGTGCCCGGGTGGCTTGCAGTGGTACGCCGAGAACACCCTTGCCGACGGGGAGGGCGCCGATCGTCGCCACCGTGTCTGCGTCGATGCCCTGGTGAAGAAACGACAGAAGAGCACCGTCTGGGCCGCGTACCGCCAGCGCCCCGTAGCGTGCTCCGGTCAGTTGTATCGCGGCAGCGACGATGCGCTCGAGGGTGGCGTCCAATTCGAGGTCGGAGCTGATCCCGACGATGACGTGGAGCAGCTTTTCGGTCTGGTCTCGCGCGGCGAGGAGCTCATCGAGCTGCTGGTGTATCTCGTGCACCAGCTCGCGTCTGCCGAGTCGGGGGAAGGCCGATTCATTGCTCTGCACGACCCACACCTCCGCGCCCACGTTGGACATCGACCCTACGCGTGTTGGCCATCGGTCTGGGCGAAGTTCGCGGCCGTGCCGATCAACGACGCCCGACCGACGTTGAACCGGGGTTGATCACCCGCTTGGGCGCCCGTTGCCACCGCGTCCACACCGATGAAGGAGTTCGGCGCCACGCCGGCGCGATGCCGAGCTCCGTGCTGTCGTTGTTCCTCCCCGACAGCACCCAGGCGGTCACGGGTCGCCCACGCTGCGTAGACCAGCCGTAGCGGGATGTCCCGGTCCACTGCTTCATCGACGGCTCACAGTGCGGCGGTCAAGGAGGACCGTGAGCCATCTATCCCGACCACCACAGACGGGGCCGAATGGGTGTGCGTCTCGCGTTGTCTACCCCGCGTTCGTTGGTTCTGAGACGACGTGAGGCGCGGTCGTGTGCGCAATGGCAGAGCAGAAGCCCCTTCGTGGGCCGTCGATGGTCCCTACTGCGGATTCACGACGCCGGCGCGGGATGGCGGGTCACCGCGCGGATGTCGCCTGGGGCGCAGGTGCCAAGTTGGGCAATGAGATTCGATAGCGCGCGCGAAATCGATAGCTGTTCCGAGTGCCGGTCGGGGAAGTTCTCACTGCGGCGGGTGCGGCCGACTCCCACCAGGTTGTGGTTGTGCCAGTCCATTCTGGCGACGGCGCGGGTGAGATCGTCGGCGTCGTTGATCGTCATGGTGATCGTGATCGTGCAATGTTGCGCGCTCCTGCTGGGTTCCTCGACGCTCATGGCGGGGTTCCTTTCATCTAGTTGTTTGGTGCCGTGGATCTCAATGGCTGGTCGTATGGCGTTGCTTCTCAACGACTTCGAACGACGACCCCGAACCGTTCTTGACGAGCGTTCGACGACCCTCGGCTGAGCCGTCGAAACTGCGGTTGTCGACGTCAGCCGTCCATCGGGGGTCCATTGCCGTTCGCCGTGGACTGCTCGGCCACTACGGTGGCGACCGCGGATCCGTCCTCGACGGTGCCGACGATGGTCACGACCTCATCAACACTGAAGTGCAGGTTTGCCCCCGGATTTTGGCCTGCACCGAGTGTCACTGCCGTGGTTCGCGGCGTAATGACATAGGTCTTGACCGTTCCGTCGGTGCTGGCCGCGGTGAGGGTCCCGTCGGACGTCGACACGACCTTCCCGACTTGCTCGATGACTGTCGTATACCCACCCCGGCCGTCCGGGCTGACGAATTCGCGGTAGGGGAGGGTTTCCAGCCGCTGGGAGAATGCAGTCGGGTTCGGCGCCACGTCTCTGGACTTATCTGACGCGGGCGAATGGCTCACGGCCCCTCCGACAGCAGTTAGGAGAGCTGCAGCGGTCACAGTACCGAGGACGGCACCCATCCATCGAACGGGTCGGTTTCGTTGCATGAGCTCATTCTTCGTTGGACGTCGATGCAGGAATAGGGTCGACCGCCAGCCGGCAGAGGGACTTTCAGCACCGGCACACGTTCATGTCCGTGCTGCAAGTCCGGGCCGACTGAGGCCTTCGGACTCTGGTGATTGCGCCTCAACGTCGTGACGCTGGCTGACGGCCGAGCGCGCGTCATTCGTCGGGCGTAGGCGAACGGTCGAGCTTGGAGACGAAAACAGCGGCCTGTGTACGGCGCTCCATGCCCAACTTCGCCAACAACCGTGAAACGTAATTCTTGATGGTCTTCTCGGCCAGGAACATCCTGGCCGCGATCTGCTTGTTCGTCAGTCCTTCGCCAAGCAGATCCAGAAGAACCCGCTCCTGGTCCGTCAGACCCGACAAGGGATCCGACGTTTCCGCCGCTCCACGGAGCTTCGCCATCAATGCCGCAGCGGCCCGATTGTCTAGCAGCGACTTGCCGGCACCGACCTCTTTGATCGCCTTCGCGAGCTCCATGCCCTTGATGTCCTTGACGACATAACCGCTTGCGCCGGCCAAAATTGCGTCGAGCATCGCTTCGTCGGAGGTGAACGACGTCAGCATCAAGCATCGAAGATCCGGCATCTGCGACAGCAGTTCGCGGCACAGTTCGATGCCGTTGCCGTCGGGCAGCCGGACATCGAGCACTGCGACGTCGGGCCGCAATGCTGGTATCCGTGCCAGCGCTTGAGCCACCGAGCCGGCTTCGCCGATGACGTCCAAATCGGGGTCGGCACTGAGCAGATCGATGAGTCCGCGGCGGACGACTTCGTGGTCATCGACCAGGAAAACGGTGACCATGTCGAGCCCTTCTCTTGACGGAGTGCCGTCGTAGTCACTCTCGACGAGTCCCGCCGGTGCAGGTGATGTCATCATGCACTCCCCATTCGTCACAGGTGTCCGCTGCCAACGATTAGCACTGAACAATCCGCGTCGTGCAGCAATGCGTTGGCTGCGGGTTCGACGATTTGCGTTGCGGCGCAGTCGTGGGTGCCCATCACGACCAATCGAACCGACGTCACGTTCTTTGCCAGGTGATCCAGCAGGCTGCCATGCACCGCGACCGAACTGATGTCAACGTCGGGATACCGCCGTGCCCATGGGGCGATCAGCCGATCGAGATGCGCGAGCGCACCCCGGTTTCCCTCTGCGACCGCGCGGAGGTCGTGGACGTCAGTGAATCGTGACTGCCACGCTGTCACCGCTTGGAGGGGTAATCCGCGGAGCTGCGCCTCCTCGAGGGCTGCCTGCAACACTCCGCCACCGTCCCGGGCCGTGCCGATGTAGGCGAGGATCGAGCCTCGATCAGCGAAAGGGCGATCCCGCCCGCGGATGATGGCCACCGGGCAGTGCGCCGAGGAAGCCAGGGTAGCCGCGGTCGAGCCGACGCGGTCCGGCGCGAAGTGCGCTTGCCCGATTGCGCCAACGCACATCACGGCTGCTGACCGCGAAGCCTCGATCAGTGCACGGATCGGCGAATCCTGAATGACCTCCACCTCGATCTTGACCAGCTTCTCCGTCGACTCGACTGCCATGAATGCGTAGCGAACGGCCAGTTCGGCGGTAGCAAGCTCTCGTGCCTGGCCCGGGAGGTCGTGCTGTTTCGTACCGTCCGGGTTGATGGCGCAGATCATTCGCAGGGGCATGTCGCGGCTCACCGCTTCGTCGATGGCCCACAACGCAGCACGAACAGCAGCCCGCGAGCCGTCGATACCGACGACGACCGACGATGATGGGAGGTGACACTCTCGCATGATGGCTCCAGGGTTCGGGTGCAGGCGTCTGACGTTAGTGGCGAGACTGCAGTTCCTACAGAGGCTTTAGGCCCTATGTATGGGCCTCAATTGACGGTCAAGGCGCCCGTGTCGTGTTTGGCTTCCGCGCGCCACGTCAGAACGTCACCGATCTGACGTCGTGGCGTCATCACTGGCGCCTCCTCCATGACCGGTGTTCGGCCGACGCGAACCAGAAGTTGCGGAAAGGCTTTCGATGCAGTCAGTGCCGCGATGACGCCGCGGCCGGCGGCAGATTCGATGATGTGGCTCAGCGTGCACGTCGCCATGCCGGCCAGCGTGCATTCCAACAACGCCGCCGACAGCGTCTCGCCACACCGCACCGCGCCTCCTCTGCTGTCCTCGTCGGTGGACAACACCAGGATGGTGGAGCAGTCTCGCGTGATGCCGCTGCGTCGTTCATTGGCCGGGCCCGCGGGGAATTGACGACCCACATCAACCCGTTCGGATTCTGTCGCCGATATCAGCGAACTGAGCGGTATCCCCTGGTTTGCATCGAAACCACCTGTCCACCAGTCGAGTTCGGCATGATAGTTGGTGTCGTAACTCCGCAGGGATGCACTGAGAAGGGAAGCCTCGGCCAATTCAGGGCGCACCGCATCAGACAGGACGTCGAGGTGAACCACATCGTCATCGATGACGTTGCGCAACTCGATCTCGAACGACTCCCAGTTCGTCGGCGCGGCAAAGGGAAGTCGGTCGGTCGTGCGGCGCAGTATCGCGTCTGCTCGATCACGATCACCGTCGGTCACGAAGGTCAGAGGAGTGAAATCGATTGACGCCAAATGCCGGAGGTCATTCGGGTTGGGAAACCGTTCCACGTGCGCGGCCCAGCCAGCAGCTGCCATCGCGACGCGAAGGTGATGAAGCACCGCACCGCAACTGATCAACGCTTCGCGACCAGACTGGTCGGCGGATCGCATCTTGCGGCTCGGATCGGCGAACAGGTGCAGGCCGTCGTGGTCTGCGACCCAGCGCCAGGGCTGGCTGTTGTGCAACGACGGGGCGCGGCACGCCAGTTCAACCGCGGCGTTGATGACCTCGGTATCCACCATCGTCTCTGGCACGATCGACCTCCACCTTCGTCTCAGGTACTGACTTTGGGGGATGTCGCCGTGCTGTGCCAGGGTCTTTGTACCCCGGACATCGAGGACCTTCCTCAGGGAACAGGGCCATCGGACAGCTGTGCCGATGGCCCACGGCAGCGCACGATCAAGGACATGCACGCGACACCGTTGCCTACCGGCGCGGCCACAGAGCCTTGCACCGACGGGGTGTTCGCTTCACCCGAGATACGCGAAACACATACGGGCATAGTTGTTTTGATCGGCAACAGAGCCTACAAAGTCAAGAAGCCGGTGGTGACCGAGGCCTTGGCCCTCGTTCTCCTTCACATGGTGCGACGTCGGCGCTTGCCCGATCCCCATCGGCTGCACGGCGAACCGTTTCGCCTCGCGGAGCCTACAGCCGCTTGACCGCCGCTCAACCCACCGAAGGCGCGAATGCAGCGGGACCCCGACTGATACGGGCTTCACCACCGAACTCTGACGAAACTGACACCGGGAGAACCAGAATGAGCGCCAAGCAACCGACCATCATCTACACCCTGACCGACGAGGCGCCGTTACTTGCGACCTACGCGTTCCTGCCGGTCGTTCGGACTTTCGTCGAGCAGGCGGGCATCAAGGTCGAGACGAGGGACATCTCCGCGGCGGCTCGAATCCTTGCTGAGTTCGGCGACTACCTGACCGAAGAGCAGCGCGTGCCGGACATCCTGACCGAGCTAGGCAAGCTGACGCAGCTGCCGGAGACCAACATCATCAAGCTGCCGAACATCAGTGCCTCGGTGCCGCAGCTGCTGGCCGCCATCAAGGAACTACAGGCCAAGGGCTATGCCGTGCCGGACTATCCCGGTGAGCCGAAGACCGACGAGGAGCGCAAGCTCAAGGTGCGCTACGGCACCTGTTTGGGCAGCGCGGTGAATCCCGTACTTCGCGAAGGCAACTCGGACCGTCGTGCACCCAAGGCGGTCAAGGACTACGCCAAGAAGCACCCGCACAGCATGAGCCCGTGGTCGCAGGCGTCGCGCACGCACGTGGCGACTATGAGGCATGGCGACTTCTACCACGGCGAGAAGTCGTTGACGCTCGACCGCGCACACACGGTGCGGATGGAGCTGACCATCAGCGCTAAAGACGGAGGGGCCGGCGAGACCATCATTTTGAAGCCCGAGGTGTCGCTCGGCGAGGGCGACGTCGTCGACAGCATGTTCATGAGCAAGAAGGCGCTGTGCGACTTCTACGAAGAGCAGATGCAGGACGCGTACGAGACCGGCGTGATGTTCTCGCTGCACGTCAAGGCGACGATGATGAAGGTCAGCCACCCCATCGTCTTCGGTCACGCGGTGAAGGTCTTCTACAAGGACGCGTTTGCCAAGCACCAGAAGCTGTTCGACGAGTTGGGGGTCAACGTCAACAACGGGCTCTCCGATCTCTACGCCAAGATCGAGTCGCTGCCCGCCTCGCAGCACGAAGAGATCATCCGGGACCTGCACGCCTGCCACCAGCACCGGCCCGAGCTGGCGATGGTGGACTCGGCCAAGGGCATCTCGAACTTCCACTCGCCGAGTGACGTCATCGTGGACGCGTCGATGCCGGCGATGATCCGCCTCGGCGGCAAGATGTGGGGCGCCGATGGACGGACCAAGGACACCAAGGCCGTCAACCCCGAGTCCACCTTCTCCCGCATCTACCAGGAAGTCATCAACTTCTGTAAGACGCACGGCCAGTTCGACCCGACGACGATGGGCACCGTTCCCAACGTGGGCCTGATGGCGCAGCAGGCCGAGGAGTACGGCAGCCACGACAAGACGTTCGAGATCCCCGAGGACGGCGTTGCCAACATCGTCGACAACGCCACCGATGAGGTGCTTCTGACGCAGAACGTGGAAGAGGGCGACATCTGGCGCATGCCGGTCGTCAAGGACGCCCCGATCCGCGACTGGGTGAAGCTGGCCGTGAGGCGCGCGCGTGAGTCGAGCATGCCGGTGGTGTTCTGGCTGGATCAGGAACGGCCGCACGAGGACGAACTGCGCACGAAGGTCAAGGCCTACTTGGCCGATCTCGACGTCGAGGGCCTCGACATCCGAATCATGTCGCAGGTGCGCGCCATGCGGCACACGATCGAGCGCGCCATGCGCGGGCAGGACACCATCGCTGCGACCGGAAACATCCTGCGCGACTACCTGACTGACCTGTTCCCGATCCTGGAGTTGGGCACCAGCGCCAAGATGCTGTCGATCGTGCCGCTGATGGCAGGCGGCGGTATGTACGAAACCGGTGCCGGTGGTTCGGCGCCCAAGCACGTCAGTCAGCTGGTGGAGGAGAACCACCTGCGCTGGGATTCACTCGGCGAATTCCTTGCCCTGGCTGCCAGTCTGGAGGACCTCGGCGCCAAGGAAGACAACAAAAGGGCCATGCTACTGGCCGAGACGCTCGATGCAGCGACCGGAAAGCTGTTGGACAACAACAAGAACCCGTCGCGCAGGTCCGGCGAACTCGACACCCGCGGCAGCCAGTTCTACCTGGCCATGTACTGGGCGTTGGAGCTCGCCGCGCAGACCGAGGACGACGAGCTGGCCGAACACTTCGCGCCGCTGGCCAAGTCGCTTGCCGAGAACGAGGACGCCATCGTCGCCGAACTCAACGAGGTGCAGGGCGAATCCGTCGACATCGGTGGTTACTACTACCCAGATGCGGGGAAGACGGCGGCGGTGATGCGGCCGAGCAAGACGTTCAACATGGCGCTGAAGAACGCGCAAAGTGCTTCATCTACGCCATTGCGATGAGTCGCAACAGCACGATTCATGCCCACTAGCAGTAATTATGCTAGATTGCTAAGGTATGCAAGTAACGCTAGCCGACAACGTCAGCCGACTGGTCACTGGCGAACGCCAGACGTCGGCGACGGTACCGGAGGAGCGCCCATGGTAGAGGCATCGCGTCAGCCGCTGTATCGCATGAAGGCTGATTTCTTCAAGACCCTTGGCCACCCTGCCCGCATCAGAGTCCTGGAACTGCTCAGCGAACGCGAGCACGCCGTATCGGAAATGGTCACAGAAATCGGGATCGAGCCCGCCAATCTGTCCCAGCAGCTGTCAATCCTGCGCCGCGCCGGTCTAATAGTCGGCCGCCGCGACGGACTCTCGGTGACTTACGAGCTCACCTCGCCGCGCGTCGCCGATCTCCTCGCGACCGCTCGGGCCATCCTGAGCGGCGTAATTGCCGGCCAAGTCGAGACCCTCGAAGACCGGCAACTGCCGGACCTGATCAGCGGTACCGCAGGCTGAGCGTTGTGAGCGCCATGCCAGTTTCGACTGGGCTTTAGTTGCAGACATTCTAAAGTACGAATGTATCGAGGGAGGAATGTTGACGATGACCACCAAGCCCGCTGTGCGCGACCCGACACCGTCCGCGCCCGCGGAGGTGCTCTCGGGCATGGAGGTCGGCGTGATGGGAGTTGCCGCCACGCGCGCCCAGCCCTGCGCCGCGTGGACGGCGATGGACGACTACGTGGAGTTGATCTCCGATTGCACGCCCTTGCGCGCGGTCTGCCTACCGCTGCAACCTTGCGACGCCCGCACCGTGGTGTCTCGAATCCTCAACCGCCCCTGGCCCGTATCGGCGATGTTCGTCATTGGGCTAGGACACTCGGAGTCGGCGACCGTGCAACGACGCGTCGCCGATCATGGGGGACCCCTGGTGATCACCGAGCTCGACCTCATCACGGTTGCCATGGCCGCCGCGGCGATCGGAACCCTGCGAGTGCGCGGGACCGCGTCCCGGCATGGTCGAATCGTGGTGACCAACGCCGAACGCGCACCGCGGCTCGGGCCGACGATTCTGGCGGCCTCAGGCGGATCCGTCACCGGCTGGCACGAGAACGACTCAGCCTCCTATCCGCTATGCCGGGTGATGCGCCACAACGACGTCCTCATCGACTTGGCAGGCACCGTGCCGCCAACCATCGCCCCCGGTCGCATCCTGGCCCTGCCCTCAGCGTGGTTCGACCAGGGCGCGCTGGTGCTTCCGGGTCTGCTGAGCGCCGTGTGCGGGCGCGGCGAAACCCGCTTGACCCTGGACACACTCGCCAGCTGTGCGCGCGCGCTGGCGCTAGTTGCAGCAGCCGGCGATGTCCTGCCTGCCCCGGATCAGCAGCTACTCATCCCCGCCATCACCCAACTGGTCGCCAGAACGCTGACCCTGCCCCCACCCTCCAGGTACCTGCGGTGCTGACTCACCTCCGGTCACGCACGTCCTCACCTGCCCACCTCGACATCTCCAAGGAGCGCAACATGACCGCCGCCACCCTCTCCGCCACCAGCAACCGCCTCGACATCACCGCATGGGTGGACAGCGTCGCCGACCTGACCACGCCCGACCAGATCGTGTGGTGCGACGGTTCCGATGACGAATGGCGCACCCTGACAGCGCTTCTCGTCGAGAGCGGGACCTTCGTGCGGCTGCCCCGCAAGCTCAACTCGTTTTGGTGTGCCTCGGATCCCGAAGACGTTGCGCGCGTCGAAGACCGCACCTTCATCTGTTGCGAAGACGAAGCCGATGCCGGGCCGACCAACAACTGGATGGACCCCGTCGACATGAAGACGGTGATGACCGAGGAGTACCGCGGCGCCATGTCCGGACGGACCATGTACGTCATCGCCTTCTGCATGGGGCCACTTGATGCCGCCGAACCCAAGTTCGGCGTCCAAATCACCGACTCGGCCTACGTCGCGGCGTCCATGACGATCATGACCCGCTCAGGAACTCCCGTTTGGGACAGACTCGACGCAGACACCGACTTCGTGCGTTGCCTGCACTCAGTCGGAGCACCTCTCCACCCGGGCCAGACCGACGTGCCATGGCCGTGCGACCACACCAAGTACATCGCCCACTTCCCGCAGGACCGCACCATCTGGAGTTACGGATCCGGCTACGGCGGGAACGCCCTGCTGGGCAAGAAGTGCTACTCACTGAGAATCGCATCGAAGATGGCGAAGGACGAGGGATGGCTGGCCGAACACATGCTGATCCTCAAACTCACCTCACCCAAGGGCGCCGTGCACTACGTAGCCGCGGCGTTTCCGTCCTCCTGCGGGAAGACCAACCTCGCCATGCTCGAACCCACACTGCCGGGTTGGACGGCGGAAACGATCGGCGACGACATCGCCTGGCTTCGGTTCGGTGCCGACGGCCGTCTCTACGCCACCAACCCCGAAGCCGGCTTCTTCGGCGTCGCTCCCGGAACCAGCATGCGCACCAACCCCCATGCGATGGCCACCATCGAAGCTGGCAACTCGATCTTCACCAATGTCGCCCTCACCGACGACGGCGACGTCTGGTGGGAA
>Ga0193716_1000880_pt1 | contig 17882 bp, 18 predicted proteins | sample U2c1metaG_FD_145901 | JGI IMG/M metagenome (GOLD analysis project Ga0193716, IMG submission 145901) | Soil microbial communities from a riparian zone of the East river system, Colorado, United States - U2c1 | ecosystem: Environmental > Terrestrial > Soil > Riparian zone | place: USA: East River...
GAAAAGCCCACATGCAACCGACCACCTGGCTTCAGAACGCGGCCGGCCTCCCGCAGCAGCATGACATCGGACCTGGCCGTTCCGGTATGCCCGAACAGGCCGCCCAGCAGCATCACCTCGTCAAAGCTGGCCGTCGCGAATGGCGTGGCGCAGGGATCGCCGCAGACAAACGCCACGTCCACACGCCGCCTGACCGCGCGCTGGATGGCGAGGTCAATCAGGCTTTTCGTCCCATCGAGGCCCGTGACATGATTGAAACTGCGGCTGGCGAGCGCAATCGCGCGCTCACCGTCGCCGCACCCCAGATCAAGAAGACGTGGGCCACTCCGGCTTTTGCGATAGCGGACAATCCCACAGTTGACGGCCGATGACTGTTGCATGTTATGCCGCCAACGCCAGGGGCGCACCCACCATCAACATGCTGCGAAAGGTGAGCACGCCTGTTCCGCGGGTTTCCCGGCGTGCGAAACGAACGGCTCCGGCCTGATCAACAAAGTAGCCACAGACCAGACCGTCCGCCCGGCAGGCGCACCAGCCCTTTGCGCTACAGGGGAAGATATTGAAGATCATGTTCTCTGCCATGACGAGCTTCAGCGTTCCGGCCCGCGCGCCACCATCAGGAGGTGTGTCGCGTGATCGATAAACCTGGGATCGTGGCTGAAACGGCTTTCCAGGACGCGCAAGGCCTGCAGGAAATCCGCGTTCGGTGCGGCCTCGGCGGGATTCCACTGAGGGTCGTTCGCGAAACGGCCGTGAAACAAGTCCAGACCGATCAGATCGGTAATCGTAAGCGCCGGCGCCGCCAGCGCGCGGATTTCCGCCGCGCAGAACAGATGCGATGGAAATGAGGTGTGGCTACCGTCCTGGAATTCGATGTCCAGCCGGCCGCGCACATTGTCCTGATGGTAAGTCTTGGCGGCCTTGACGCCATCCACATAAACCGTGGGCGTGCTGCCGATCGCCCGAACGGTGGTGAAGAAATGGCCGCGGGTGATCCGGGCGACTTCGCGGAACAGCGCCGGAAGGTCATCGGCCGGCAGATGGTTGAGGACACCATACAGGCACAGGCAAATATCGACACTCCCGTCGCTTTCCGGCATCCGGGCCCGGATATCGCCGACTTCGAAGCGCAGGTCGACATCGGAGTGAGAGGCCAGGCCATGGGACAGGATGCGGGCACGCCGGACCTGCGCCTCGGCCAGGTCGATGCCCCGCGCCCTGATCCTGGTGAACCCCATCTGCCTGGCGCGATCGATGATCCGCCGCAGCCACGTGCCGGGCCCACAGCCCAGGTCGACCACGAAAAGCTCACGCACACCTTTCACGCGTAGTTCGTGCAGTGCCTGCCCGATCAGGCCCCAGGTTTCGCGGTCGCCGAAGCCGTACTGGCCGTCGAAATTGTAAAGCCCGTCGAGATCGCCGTCCGCATAGGCGCGGTAGCGTTCGCCGGCGCGGTCATAGTCGGCGCCAACGTTGGGATGTCGGTCAAAATCGACAGCGGCGCGGTGGGCAAGCGATTTCATGACAGGGTCCTTCGCAGTTGCAAGAAGCGAGCGAACCATCGTGCTGCAGGGCATAAAAAATCGATACGTTTATCAAGAGGGAAATATAAGCGGGAGCATTATTGCGTGAGTGCCAACCAGAAATCCGATATGGCATTTTAATGCAGCATCGCGTTATCAAGCGCGATGGAAGCGATTATTCCCGTTGTTGTCGTGGCGGTATGGGCGCTGGCGATCATCGCGCTCGTGCGCAGGCGCCGCAGGTTTTAGATGGTGAGGCGCCGAAAGGCGGACCGGCCGGTCAGCGAATGTGCAGGATGCTCAGGACAGCCATCAGAAAAACAACCAGCCCGATCGAATAGGCTATCGCGTAGACCGCCTCCCGAATCACGACCGACGGTTTGTTTTTCTCGACAATCGCCAACTCTGTTTCGCGGCTCTCCACCGGCCAATCCGGCCAGGCATCGGACAGCCGTTCTTTTGAAGCCGCGCTTTCTTGGCGGGGAACCGCGTGGAAGCGGCCAGGATCACGTTCCAGCCTCGCGAGCATCATGACGCCAGGGCTCAAAGTTGCCCCTGTTCCTAGCGCCTGTGCGCATAAAAATTCGATATGAGATACGGCCGGAAAAGATAAAAACGGCATGCCCCGCGCCGGCCGCCGGGCGCCTCAGTCTTCGGGGGGGAGCTGCATCAGCCGGTATCCGACGCCGGATTCGGTCGTGATCAGCTGGGGGACCTGGCTGGCGTTTTCCGGTTCGATTTTCTTGCGCAAGGCCCGCATCAGGACACGCAGATATTGCACATCCTCGACGTTCGCGGGCCCCCAGACCTCTTCCAGGATCTGGTGATGGGTGACGACTCGCCCCACCTGCCCGACCAGGAAGCGCAGCAAGCCATACTCCTTGGGAGACAGATGGACCTCGTTGCCGTGAGAAAGAACGCGCCGGCCGACAAGATCGACCGTTAGGGGCCCGGTGCGGAAGACCGGTGTCTCACCCACGGCCTGGAGGCCATGGCGCAAAGCCGCGCGCAGGCGCGCCAGCAGCTCGCCCATGTCGAAGGGCTTTGTAACATAGTCGTCGGCGCCCAATTCGAGCGCCTTGACCTTGCCTTCGACATCATCGCGCGCGGACAGCACGACAATCGGGGTCAGGGCTGACTTTCGAATATCCTTGATGACCTCAAAGCCATCCCGCCCCGGCAGGCCGAGGTCCAGCACGACAACGTCCGGCCTTTCCTTGGCGTAGACCACAAGCGCACTGGCGGCGTCTTCGGCTTCGACACAGTCATAGCCGTGGGGCGGCAGGCTGGTGCGGAGGAAACGGCGGATCTGGGGTTCATCATCAACGATGAGAACGCGGGGGAGCTTGTTCATTCGGCGCTCTGCAATCTGTTGATGGGTATCGTCAAGGTAAAAATAGCCCCGTTTCCGTCGCTGCGATTTCCCGCTGCCAGGGTGCCGCCGAAGGATTCCACAAAGCCCCGCGCCACCGACAGCCCCAGCCCGGTTCCGGCGACGCCATGGTCGGCTTTGCGGACGCGATAGAACTTGTCGAAGATGTGGGGAAGCTCTGAAAGAGGAATACCCGGTCCCTCATCCGCGATCGTCAACACGATCCGGTCCTCCATCGGGCGCGCGGTGACCAGGATTTCAGAGCCGGCAGGTGAATATTTGACGGCATTGTCCAGCAGATTGACCAGCGCCTGCTCCAACAACAAAGGATCGGCGCTGGCAAACGGCAAATCATCGGATATCTCCTCCCGCACTTTATGGCCGGCGATGCGCCGGACCATGCGTGCGGTCGCCGCGGCAACCGCATCGGAGATGTCCACCATCTGGGGCTTGGATCCCAGGGCGCCGGCTTCCAGCCGGGACATGTCCAGCAGATTGCCGACAAACCGGTCCAGGCGTTCCGCCTCCTCGCGCACCACTTGCAGCATCTCCCTGGTCCGAGCGATGTCATAGAGACCGATATTGGCCAGCAGGGTCGTGGCCGCGCCCAGGATGGAGGCCAGCGGTGTCCGCAGATCGTGACTGAGCGATGTCAGCATCGCCACCCTTAGCTTGTCGGCTTCGGCGAGAACCTGGGCTTCGTCCACCTTCTCGAACAGCTCGGCCCGCTCGATCGCCAGGGAGGTCTGGTCATTCAAGGAGTCCAGCAGGCGCCGCTCTTCTGGCGTGAAGAGCTCTTTTTCGTTTTCGCGCTGCAGGCCAATCACGCCGACGGTCCCGGTGCCCGTACGCATGGGCAGGAACAGCCGCTTGGCGCCCGGCAAGGTCTCGGCATTGCGGCCCGCAGGCTTGCCGCGCTCCCAGCACCAAGTGGCCGCGGCAACGTCATCGGCCGACAGTTCGTCGTCCGGCGGAAACGAGCCGCGTATTTCGAGCTGCCGGGTTTTGCGGTTGGGAAGCAGGATGACCACGTTGCTTTGCAGCATCGCGGCGATCTGGTAGCAGGCGGCCCACAGAATGTCGTCGAGCCGCGCGATGCCGGCCATCTTGCCGGTGAACTTGTACAACTCGCCGGCGATGCCGGCGCGCCTCGCCGCCACGTCGGCCTGGGATCGCACACGCGCCGCCAGGTTGCCGGTAAAGACCGCCACGAACAGCAAGACGCCAAAGGAAAGCCAGTTGTTGGGATCCGAAATCGTCAGGGTGTAGAGGGGCGGCAGGAAAAAGAAATTATAGGCCATCAGGCTGGCGACCGCCGTGAAAAGGGCCGGTCGCAGGCCAAAGGAGACGGCGCTTACCATCACCGGCACCAGGAACAGCATGCCGATGCTGGCCAGCGCCTGGTTGGAAACGGCGCGGAGCCCCATGCCCGCGAGTACCGTGGCCGTGATGGCCAGGCTGCTGAGAATATATTCCCGCCAGCTGCCTTCCGAAGGTGCCGCCGCCGTCGCGACGGTTTTGGGCGCGGGTTCATCGCCTTTTGCCAGAACGGCCGTCACCGAGATCGCGCCGGAATCGCGCATCAGGTCGCGCACCACCGAGCCATGCAACAACTCGAACCAATACGGGCGTTCGGATTTTCCGATCAGAATATGGGTAATGTTTTTGCGCCGGGCATAGTCCAGCACCGTGGCCGCTACATCGCGGCCGGGCTGCATCACGGTCTCGGCGCCCAGTCGCTCGGCGATCCGCAGCGTGTCGGCGACGCGATCCTTCTGGGCCTCGCTCAGCCTCAGATGACGGGGGCTTTCGACATAAAGGACGGTCAGGGGCGCTTTGAGATTGTCGGCCAGGCGGCGGCCGCGCCGCACCAGTTCGGCCGATGATGCCTGTTCATTGATGCAGCACAGGACATGCTCGCCCGCCGCCCAGGGCCCGCCGATCGCATGTGCCTTCATGTAATCGACCATGTCACGATCGACGTGCTGGGCCGCTTTGCGCAGGGCCAACTCGCGCAACGCCGCCAGATTGCCCGGCTGGAAAAAATGCTTCAGCGCCCGTTCGGCCTGCGCCTTGATGTAGACCTTGCCCTCCTTCAGGCGCTCCAGGAGATCATCGGCGGTGGTATCGACCAGTTCGATCTCGTTCGCCTTGTCCAAAACATAGTCGGGAATGGTCTCGCGAACCCGGATACGGGTGATCTGGGCCACCACGTCATTCAGGCTGTCGATGTGCTGGATATTGACGGTGGTGTAAACATCGATACCCGCGGCCAGCAGTTCCTCGACATCCTGGTAGCGTTTGGGATGGCGGCTGCCTTCCGCATTGGTATGCGCCAGTTCGTCGACCAGGGCGAGCTTCGGCCGCCGCTGCAGGACGGCGTCAAGGTCCATTTCCGCGACGACATGGCCTTTATAGAGTGAGCGCTTCTTCGGGATGACCTCGAAGCCCTTGGTCAAGGCATCGGTTTCGATCCTGCCATGGGTCTCCACCACAGCGATAACCACATCGAGACCTTCCAGCCGGCGCCGGCGTCCCTGGGTCAGCATCTCGAAGGTCTTGCCGACCCCCGGCGCCGCACCCAGAAAGATCTTGAGCTTGCCCCGCCCCTCGCGGCTCGCTTCGGCAAGAAGCGTCTCGGGATCCGGGCGGTTGTCGGTGGAGCGAGTTGCCATCCCTCAAGGATAGCTCACCCTGCGCGACCTTGCATGCTGTCCAGCGCCATATTGAGCCTGAGAACGTTGACGCGGGGCTCGCCGAGCAGGCCCAGAATCCGGCCGTCGACATGCTCCTCCACCAGCTTGCGGACGGCCTCCGCCGGCAGCTTGCGCGCCGCCGCCACGCGCGGCACCTGGAACAGGGCGGCTGCGGGGGTGATGTCGGGGTCCAGGCCGGACGCCGAGCTGGTCACCAGGTCCACCGGGATCGGCGTGCCGGGATTTTCCTTCGCCAGGGCCGCGGCGTCGCCCTTCACACGGTCTACCAGCTTCTTGGCGGTGGGTCCCAGGTTCGATCCGGACGAGTTCGCGGCGTCGTAACCATTGCCGGCCGCCGAAAGCCGCCCATGGAAATATTTGGCGCTGGTGAATTGCTGCCCGATCAATTCCGAGCCGAGCACCTTGCCGTCCCTGACGATCAGGCTGCCGCCAGCCTGGTGGGGAAAGAGCGCCTGCGCCAGGCCGGTCATGCCCAGCGGATAGGCGAGACCGAGGAGAAGGGTCATCACAACAGTGAGCAGGATTGCGGGACGAAGCTGTTTGAGCATGAGAGACTCCTTACGCCAGACCGGCGGCGGTAACCGCCAGGTCGATGAGCTTGATTCCGACAAATGGCACGATGATGCCACCGACGCCGTAAATCAGCAGGTTGCGGCGCAGAATTGCGGCGGCGCCGACCGGCTTGTAGGTGACGCCCCGCAGCGCCAGCGGAATCAAGGCCACGATGATGAGCGCATTGAAGATGATGGCGGACAGGATCGCGCTTTGCGGGCTGTGCAGGTTCATGATGTTGAGGGCCTGCAACTGGGGATAGAAGGCCAGGAACATCGCCGGGATGATGGCGAAATACTTCGCCACGTCGTTGGCGATCGAGAAGGTCGTCAAGGCGCCACGGGTCATCAAAAGCTGTTTGCCGATCTCCACGATCTCGATCAGCTTGGTCGGATCGCTGTCCAGGTCGACCATGTTTCCGGCCTCGCGTGCCGCCATGGTGCCTGTGTTCATGGCGACGCCAACGTCCGCCTGCGCCAGGGCGGGCGCATCATTGGTGCCGTCGCCGCACATGGCGACCAGTTTGCCCTTGGCCTGTTCCTCCCGGATCAGCCTGAGCTTGGCTTCCGGAGTCGCCTGGGCGAGGAAATCATCGACGCCGGATTCCGCGGCAATGGCGGCGGCGGTCAGCGGATTGTCGCCGGTGATCATCACGGTGCGGATGCCCATGGTGCGCAAGGCGGCAAAGCGCTCGCGAATGCCGCCCTTGACGATATCCTTGAGGTGGATCACGCCTAGCAGCTTGCCATCCTTCACCACCGCCAGCGGCGTGCCGCCGGCCTTGGCGATCTTGTCCGATATCACTGTCAACAGGGCCGAATCGCTTGCGTTCGCATTGGCGTATTTGAGAACGGCATCCACCGCACCTTTGCGGACCGAAGACCCATCAACATCCACACCGCTAATACGCGTCTGAGCCGAGAAGGGAATGAAATGGGCATTGAGCGGCGCCATGTCCCGACCGCGAATGCCGTATTTGTCCTTGGCCAGGACCACAATGGATCGGCCTTCCGGCGTCTCATCGGACAGTGACGCCAACTGTGCGGCATCGGCGAGGTCACGCTCCGATACGCCGGCCACAGGCAGAAACTCGGTGGCCTGACGATTGCCAAGGGTGATGGTACCGGTCTTGTCCAGCAGCAGGGTGTCGACATCGCCGGCCGCTTCCACCGCGCGGCCCGACATGGCCAGCACGTTGAACTGCACCAGCCGGTCCATGCCGGCGATGCCGATGGCCGACAGCAGCGCGCCGATGGTGGTCGGGATCAGGGTCACGAACAGCGCCACCAGCACCAGCACCGTGAGATGGCCGCCGGCATAGGCGGCGAAGGCGGGAATGGTCGCCACCGCGAAGACGAAAATGATGGTCAGTCCCGCCAGAAGAATATTCAGCGCGATTTCGTTGGGTGTCTTCTGCCGTTCGGCGCCTTCGACCAAGGCGATCATGCGATCCAGGAAGGTCGAGCCGGGGGCCGCCGTGATCCGCACCTTGATCTGGTCGGAGATCACGGTGGTACCACCGGTCACGGCCGAACGGTCGCCGCCGCTTTCGCGGATGACGGGAGCCGATTCGCCGGTGATGGCTGCCTCGTTGACCGAGGCGACGCCTTCGATCACTTCGCCGTCGCTGGGGATCAGGTCGCCAGCCTCGACCAATACAATGTCGCCCATCTTGAGCGCGGTGGCCGGCACTTCCCGCCAGGTCGAAGTTCCCTTCTCCAGCAGCTTGGCATTGGTATCGGTCTTGGTTTTCCGCAAGGAGGCGGCCTGCGCCTTGCCGCGGCCTTCCGCGACGGCTTCCGCGAAGTTGGCGAACAGCACCGTGAACCAGAGCCAGAGGTTGATCTGGAAGGAAAATCCAAGGCCGCCGGCGCCGGTGACCAGGTCCCGGATGAACAGGATTGTCGTCAGGGTGGCGACAATTTCCACCACGAACATGACCGGGTTGGAGATCATGTGGCGCGGATGGAGCTTCCTGAAGGCGCCGCCGATGGCCGGGATGAGGATCGCCGGATCGGTCATGGTCGTCGATGTGCGCTTGCGGACATTGTCCAGCCCGGCGGGAGTCGAAATATTCATGGATTCAACCTCAGTAGAACGTGCCTTTGAGCATCGCGAAATGTTCGACGATCGGACCGAGCGCCAGAGACGGGAAAAATGTGAGACCGCCCACGATCACGATGACGCCCACCACCAGCCCGACGAACAGCGGGCCATCCGTGGGGAAGGTCCCAGCCGACGGCGGCACGATCTTCTTGGCCACCAGTGAACCGGCGACCGCCATCATGGGAACGATGAACAGGAAGCGGCCAACAAACATGGCTACCGCCAGGGTCGGATTGTAGAACATGGTGTTGGCGGAGAGGCCGGCGAAGGCGCTGCCGTTGTTGGCCGTCGCCGAGGTATAGGCATAGAGTATCTCGCTGAAGCCGTGCGGGCCGGAATTGTTCAGACCCGCCAGCCCCGCCGGCAGCACCGCCGCCGCCGCCGTGAAGAGCAGGATCGAGAACGGCAGGACCAGAATGGCCAACATCGCCATCTTGACCTCTTTGGACTCAATCTTCTTGCCGAGATATTCCGGCGTCCGGCCCACCATCAGGCCTGCGACGAACACCGCGATAATGGCGAACATCAGCATGCCGTAGAGGCCGGAGCCGACGCCGCCGAAGATGATCTCCCCCAGCTGCATGTTGATCATCGGGATCATCCCCGCCAGCGGCATCAGGCTGTCATGCATGGCATTGACCGCGCCGCAGGACGCATCCGTGGTGACAGTAGCGAACAAGGCGGAATTGGCGATGCCGAACCGCACCTCCTTGCCCTCCATGCTGCCGCCGCTTTGCAGGGCGCTTGCCGTCTGGTCGACATGAAACGCCGCGAAGGCGGGGTTGCCGGGCGCCTCCGCCCAGTAAACCGTGGCTACGCCGGCCAGGAACAACACGCCCATCACTGCGAAGATTGCCCAGCCCTGTTTCCTGCTGCCCACCATGCGGCCGAAGACGCTGGTCAGAGACGCACCCAGCGCAAAAATCAGCACAATCTGGATGAGGTTGGTCAGGGCATTGGGGTTTTCGAACGGATGGGCGGAGTTCGCATTGAAGAAGCCGCCACCATTGGTGCCAAACATCTTGATCACTTCCTGGGAAGCGACCGGGCCCATGGCTATGGTCTGCTTGACGCCGTCCAGACCGACAGCATTGACATAGGCGCTGAGATTCTGCGGCACGCCCTGCCAGACGAAAAAGAGGCCGACCAGGATGGAGACCGGCAGCAGGATATAAAGGGTGCAGCGGACCATATCGACCCAGAAATTGCCCAGGCCCTGGGCCGAGCGCCGCGCGAAGCCGCGGATCAGCGCGATCGCAAGCGCAATGCCCGTCGCCGCCGATACAAAATTGTGCATCGTGAGCGCCGACATCTGGGTCAGGTAGCTCATCGTGGTTTCCGGCACATAAGACTGCCAGTTGGTGTTGGTGATGAAGCTGATCGCCGTGTTGAAGGACAGATGTTCGCTCATCGCACCCAAATTCTGGGGATTGAGCGGCAACACGCTCTGCAGGCGCTGGATGGCGTAGAACAGCAGAAATCCGATCAGGCTGAACAGCAGCATGGAGACCGAATAGACCGTCCAGTGCTGATCGTCTTTTTCGTTAACCCCGGAGATCGCATAAATCAATCGCTCGATCGGGCGCAGGACGAATGACAGGAGTGTTCGCTCGCCGCTGAACACCCTTGTCATATAGCCGCCCAGCACGGGCGTGATCGCGATGATAATCGCGCAAAAAAGCGCAATCTGTACCCAGCCATTCACAGTCATGACGGTATCCCTCAGAAGCGCTCGGGACGCAGGAGCGCGTAGACCAGATAAACAAAGATGCCGACCGTGACGGCGGCGCCCAGGGCATAATCCAATGTCATGGGATGGCTCCTACAGCCGATCGCAGGCGTAGGTATAGGCGATCGCGACAGCGATCAGCGCGCACCCGGCAGCGATGAATAGAACATCAAGCATGGAAAAATCTTTCGAATAGGCAGTCCAGAGATAGGGTGGAACCGCATATAAATTCGAGGGGAAAAGACCGCGGTTTTTATAAGAATTTCATAAGAATCCGCGCGGCGCTCAAAACTTCGAGACCAGCCGGTCGATTCCCAGAATGAGGAAGAAGGCAGCGACCGGCGCGACAATCAGGCCCACAGACAAGATGAGCCGGCCCCCCAGGCTGACCGGCTCGAACTCGCGCTTCGCCCGACCGGCCTTGGCCACACGCTCAACATCAAGATAGTCGGGATTGCGATAATACATGTCAGCCTCCTAGAGATGAATGACGAGAAGCCAGGCGATTTTCACCGCCGCGACCGCCATCGCGCTGATCACGATCACCCGCAGGATTTTCGCGAAGGGCGGCGTAAAATCCGGCCGCCCAAGAAACGCGCGCGTCTCGGCATCGGCCCATTCGGGGCCAAAACTCGGATTGACTGGTGCGATCGGGCTTGAGGGTTTCTTCATGGCGCCAACGGATAGCGCCCTGCGGCATAAAAAATCGATACGCAAAAAAGAGCGGGAAAATAGAAATTCGGAAACTTTATTTCCTGACCCGCGAATTGATATGGAATTTTTATGTGCCCTGGAAGAACCTGCCGGTCACTTTCACAAGAGCGTGTTTTGTCCGGTTTGCCAGGCCGCCGCGCTCAGTCGAAGCGCCCGGATCATCCTGGCGGCGCCCGCGCAGCGGGCAGTCCTTCTCCAGCAGATAGGTCATGCATGGTTGATTTGGTTCTTCCGCGGTTGCGTGTAGGCAACAAGAAGACGCTGTTGGAAGAATTGGCGCGGATCGCGGCTCCCCTCGCCCAATTGGACCGTCAGAAACTGGTTGCGGCCCTGCAGGAGCGCGAGCGCATCGGTTGCACCGGGATCGGTCAGGGCGTCGCCCTTCCCCACGCGCGATTCCCGCAGATCAAAAAGCCGGTGACGGTCTTCGCGCGCCTGGCGTCTCCGGTCGCGTTCGAATCTGTGGACGGGCGGCGGGTCGATCTCGTCTATCTGCTGCTTGGCCCCGAGATGGCGAGTGACGAGCATCTCAAAATATTGGCCTGCGCCGCGCGGTTGTTGCGGGATGCCACGTCCCGGCAGGAATTGCGCCACGCGGCGAACGAAGCCGCCATTCGCGCCATCCTTTCGGGTGGCCGTCCCTAGACGTTGGCCGCCCGTCCATATCTCACTCCTTGATCCGGAACGGCCCGTTCCGGCTGTCGCCGGTCCGGCCCATTGGCTATAATCCTTGATCGGAGATAGCGGTGCAGCGCTGGGGTTGCCGGCTGGTTTGGCGAACAGACAAGGGACCATCCATGACGGAATTTCGTCCGCATCGCCGCGACCTTATCGCCGGCCTTGCGGGCACGGCGCTCGCCGGCGCGCCTGCCCGGGCCGCAGACACCGCGATCATCGACACCCATGTCCATCTTTTCGATCCCAGGCGGCCGCAGGGCGTTCCCTATTCCGGGCCGAAGGGACAACCCCCGCAGCTGGCACTACCCGATATCTATCACGGCCTCGCAGCACCCACCGGTGTCGTGGGCGCGATCGTGATCGAAGCCAGTCCCTGGCTGGAAGACAATCTCTGGATTCTGGAGCGGGCCGAGAGCGATCCGCTGTTCGTGGGCGTGGTGGGCAGTTTGCAACCCGACCAGCCTGACTTTCCCCAACTCCTGGAACGCTTCGCCAAGAATCCGCTGTGGCGAGGTATTCGCTATGCCCGGGTCTGGACCATGGACCAGGGCAAGCATGTGCTGAAACCGGGCGTGGCCGACGGGCTCAAGCTTCTCGCCGCGGCGGACCTGTCGCTGGACATGGCCAATCCCTCCATCGACCTGCTGCACGGCGCGCGGCTGGTCGTGGAGGCGGTGCCGAACCTGCGTTTGGTCATGGATCACATGCCCCAGTTTGATCCCGCGCCGGAAGCCCAGGCCGAGTACGACCGACTGATCAGCGAACTGGCGCAGCATCCCAACTTCTTCGTCAAACTGTCCCAGGTCATCCATCGCAACAGGCAGGGCGTTATCGACCCCGGCCTGGCGGCCTATCGTGCGCGTCTGGACCAGCTGATCGCCGCCTTCGGAGAGGATCGTGTGATGTTCGGCAGCAACTGGCCCGAAACCGTCGGCACGGCGACCATTGCGGAATCCGTCTCGCTGATGCGCGCTTATTTCACGGACAAGCCCAGGGCGCAGGCGGAAAAGTATTTCTGGCGTAACTCCAAGGCCATCTACAAATGGGCCAAACGCAGCGGCGACCAGCCCGGCTAGGGATGCCAAGGATAAAACTGACACTTCACTCAGATTACCGGTCGACCAGAGTGACTCGATTCAGCCTCTGAGGGGCGCTCCTCAGGCTCGCGAAAATTTCCTTCATCAGACAAGCGGCGGCCGGAGGGTTGCTCCGGCCGCCTGTCGAAACGGAAAGTCCCGATCCTGCCTTACGGCGCCAACCACCGGGTGCCGAGATCGTTCGACGCCACCCTCTGCGCCAACAGCTTCTCGATGCGGGCGGTGAATTCCTCCTTCAGCTGTTCATGAAATTCGGCGCTGGCTGGAGACGCAAAGCCGGAATGGACAGCCGCCACCTTGCCGTCGCGGCCGACGAAGACAGTGGCCGGCCATGTGTCGAGATGGTTCAGCTGCGGCACCTTTTCCCACATTTCAGCCGGCGCGCCGGCGTTGAGGTAGGTGTACTTCACGCCATACTTCTTGATGAAGGCGCGTGCGCGCTGCTGGCTGGCCTGCTGTTCCGGCTCTTCGAAGTCCAGGGCGACAATGGCCAGGCCCTTGTCGCGGTACTTCTTGTCGAGCTGCACCAGATACTGCGCCTCGTCATGGCAGTTGGGGCACCAGGTCCCGGTGACGATGGCCAGCACCACCTTGTTCTTGAAGCGCGGATCCTCGTTGGAAACCGGCTTGCCGTCAAAATCCTTGAAATTGAAAGCAAAGGTCTCGTTGGGATCGCGCACCGTGGTGTGGGTCAGGAAATCCTCGGGCGCGGGCAGTCCCTTGGCCTGGGCCACCTCCTGGCGATAAGCGGTCAGGGTGGAGGCATAACGGCCATCCGGCGTCGCGTCCGCCGCATAAGCGTTGCCGGCAGCAACGGTCTGCGCGGTTGCCGTATAGGCAGCCGGCTGCGCGGCGGCACCGGCGGGCCGGCTGAGCAGCTGCACGACCTTCAGGGTGCCGTCCGGTCCGGGTGTCACGGTGATCACGCCGGGCCGGCCGCCATCGAAGTGGCTCAGCACCCATTTGCCGTCCTTGAAGCTGCCGCTGTAGGAGCCGGTGTCCCCGTCGATGCGCAGGATCGAGGCCGCAACTTCCGGGCCCTGCTGCTGCACGATCAGGCGGAACGCCCTCTCGCCTTTGGAGGACGGCGCGTCCAGCGGGATCACCCAGGTGCCGGCGATGGACGGGCCGGTCGTGGTGGACGCGGTGTCGACATGGCGGACGGCATGGAAGCCGTAATTGGCGCTGGATTCGCGGTTCTGGGCCACGACGGCGCCATCGAGCGCGCCGTCCTTCAACGTCGCGTTGATGGTGGTGAGATAGTGTTCGATGTTCAGAACCAGCTTGCCGTCCTTGAAGCTGGCATTGGTGGTGCCGTCATAGGGCTTGAAGCCGTCATAAAACACGCCCTGCAGGTCCGCGCCGGATCCCTTGATGTCCAGGCGGAAGGGAATTTCAGTCCCGTTGCGGGTCAGGACCGCGTCCCAGCGGCCGCTGACGGCGGCAGACGAGACGTCCGCGGCAAAGGCAGCGCTGCTGCCGGCGAGTGCGGCCGTGAAAGCCGCTATCTTCACAAGTGTTTTCATATCTGAATTTCCTTCGGTTTGGCGGTTAAAAGGGTTGGTCTGACGAACGCTGATTGTTGGCGGCTCTAGTTGTTGGCGACTTGGGCGGCGGGCCCTGCCGCCAGTTTGAGATGTTTGGACCTTGCATAGTCCTGCCACTCGGCCGGCAGGCCCGGCTTGGTCTCCAGCAGGATGGACAGGATCGCCTGACGATCTTGGGGCGTGAGGTTTGAGAAATCCGCGCTTTGATCCTGGCCGGTGAGGACCGCAAGCAGGCGGTGATAGACATAGCCCTTGGCCGGCTCGGGCAGCGTATCAAAGGCAGCGTTGTAGATCAGATAGCTCAGCGGATACTTGAAGATGCGATCATGCAGGTCGAAGTCGCGCAGCGAGCGGCCCTTGGAGTCGCGCACGCCCCGTGCCGCGAAATCCCGCGCAAAGGCGGATGACGCGATGACCTGTTTCGCATTCAGCCCGCCCAGCGGCGTCTCGTTTGCGAACAGCATATAGCGCACCAGCTGATCAGCCGGCTTCTGGATTCGGGCGCGCGTGGCATCGGGCAGCGCATCCAGGGTCGAGGTATCGTCACTGTAGGCGACCTGGGTCGCGCCGGGATTTGTGTTCTTGGCCAGGGCATACAGCGCCAGCCGTGTCTGGTAGTTGGTCAAGGTGATCAGATTGTGCATCTGGGCCTGATGCGTCAGCACCAGCAGCGACACCTGATCGCTGCCGGGCGCCAGATAGGCGGCCGGATCGAAAGGCTGGGCCAGCGCATCGAGCGACGGCGTCACCCCCGCCACGCGCGGCGCATCGGGCGCCGGAACCTCGGTCACGGCGGAATTGCCCATCGAAAGTTTGGCCAGCTCGCCTGAAACATACCAGCCGCCGAAACGCTGCTTCCACGGGCTTTCCTGGTCGGTGATATAGGACGGGGTGCGCGGCGTCAGCGTTCCCGTCTGTGTCGGGAAGACCGAGCGCAACAACACGCCCGGCACGCCACGTGTGCCCGCCGCGATGTGGCACTGGGTGCAGTCCAGTTCGGCGCGCTGGAAAGCCGGCTTGTCCAGCTTGCGCTCATCCAGCAGGTAGAAGATCGCACCCTGTTTGGGGTCGAAGGAAACGATCTCGATGGCGTTGCCCTGGTGCACGGCGCCGACATAGACGTCGTCATTATAATATAGCGCGCGCGGATGGTCCGGCGAGATCTTGGGATATTGGAAGCTGGTCTTGGAGAAGACCAGCGTCTGCGACTCGACCGGCACCTTCAGCAGCGCCAGCACCGACTTGAGATAGCCATGGTCCGGATCATAGGTCAGGCTGACCTTGCCCTCCTCGATCTGCTTCTGCAGCAGCGCGACAGGATCGCTGAGGTCCTGCGAACGGTAATTGATCGGCGCATCGCTGTAGGGAATGTAGCCCTGGTTGCGCACCGCGATCTGCGCATAGACCGGCACGGCCACGGCCGCCGCAAGCCCGGCGGCGAGCGCCAAGCGCGTGGCGCGGTTTCCAGGCAACAGGTTGCGCAGGCCCATCGCTTATCCACCCGCTTGCAAGTTGACCGGCGCGGACAGATGCACGGTCTTGGGCGGCTGGCAGACCCGGCCATTGCAGGTCTGGAACCGCACACTGAGCGGGATCGCCTGATTGCCGGCGAGGTGCGACTTGAGCCGCACCGGCACCGTCAGCGTGAAGGCGCTGGCATAGAATTGGGTGTCCAAGCCGAAAGCGGGGTCGCGCAGCTTGGTGGCCGCGCTGCCCGCCACCGCACCATCCGCGGTCGCGACGGTATTGGCATCCAGCGTGACCAGCAGCGGCGTCGGCCCTTCCGGCGCCTGCTTCAGCGCATAGACGTGCCATCCGGGCTGGACCGTGCCGCTCACGATCAATTTCAGCCGGTCCCCCGTCGCGGCAGCCGGCTGTACCGACCAGGACACTGTGTCCCCGCCCTCGGTTTGCGCCGACGCAGAACCCGCCAAAACCAGGAGAATAAAGGCCGAAACGGCACGAATAGCGGGCACTTTACCTCTCCAGGCTGATAGTATAGTTAGTTGATAGAGATTCAGCAGAAGAGACAAGAGACTTCTGCAAAACAGGCTTATGAGCCGGGCTCATGGGAGGGACGTGCGTGATGGTGGTGAACCTGCCAACGGAACTGTTGCGCAGTTTCGCCGCAATCGTGGATGCGGGCTCGATGCAGCGAGCCACGGAACGGGTATTCGTCACCCAGTCCGCACTCAGCCTGCAAATGAAGCGCCTGGAAGACCTGGTGCAGATTTCCCTTTTCAACCGGGACGGCCGGCGCCTCAGCCTCACGCCGGCCGGCCGGAGCATGCTGACCCATACGCGCGAGATTCTCGCCGCCAACGATCGCGCGGTCCTGGCGCTGAACGGCGATACGATGCTGGGCCCGGCGCGGATCGGATTTGTGCAGGACTTTGCCGAAACCCTGCTCAACGGTGTGTTGGCGCAGTTCAGCCAGGTTGATCCCGAAACCCCGATCCAGGTTCAGGTCGGCAGCTCCGCCGAACTTCTGGACTTGTTGCAATCCGGCCAGATGGATGTGCTGCTCTGCCTGGGAACACCGGACGATCCAGCCGCAATCCGCACCATGCCAATGACGTGGCTGGGCGGTGGCGATCTCTGCCGGCAGGATGTGCTGCCGCTGGCAGTGCTGGAACGGCCCTGCCCTTTTCGCGATGCCGCGCTGACGGCGCTGGAGAAAGCCGGACGACCGCATCGCATCGTGCTGGAAACACCCAGCCTGGCTGCGCTGCGTGCCGCCGTGGAGTCGGGCCTGGGCATCACCTGCCGCACCACCCATTTCATGGATAAAGTGATCGGTGCGAGGGGCGTGCTGCCGTCCCTGCCCCGTATCGGCTATGTACGGCATGTCCGCAGCGATCCGCACCCCACCATCAGCCGGCTTGGCAAACTGATGCTAACCGCGGCGCAGGAGCTTTAGATTCCGACCGCCTGCTCGCAGCCGGGGCGGAATCAAATTACTCGCGATCCTCATGGGGATCGATCTGGCGGATGGGCAGATCCCAGTGATTGACCGTCAGTTCCCAGCGGCGATCCTCATCCCGGGCCAGCGCAGCCTTGTCGGGGAAAAGCTGGGCTTCGACCTCACCTTCGCGCTTGGACCCATCATAGTTGGGATAGGTGATGATGATGCGGTAGTCCCAGCGCGAATCCTCACTGACATGCGCACCCGGCCGGAACACCTTATATTCGGTGACGTATCCCAACTGCTTCTCACGATCGAGGGTTGCGATCTGGTACTTTTTAAAAAGCTTCCACCACTCCCCTTGGGACCCATACTTGACTTGATAGACCCACTCCACCTGGAGCGGCCTGTCACTGGGCCGGGTCTGGGCTTGCGCCGGAATGGCGCCCGTTACAGTGACCGCGAACAACAAAGCCAGAAAACCGTAGCGCATAAGATACCTCAGAAAGCGAAGCTCAGCCGGGTGTAATAGAAGCCACCGTTGCTGCCGAAAGGCGAAATGGAGAGCGGCGCATTCACGATGTTGCCGTTGTTGGTCAGGTTGGTGTTGTTCAACGGAAGAACCGCTTCGGGGCGCTCGTCGAACAGGTTGTTGGCGCCGAAGGCGACCGTCCAGCCGCCCAGGAAACGATAGCTGGCTTCCACATCGGTGATCGCCCGGGTGCTGACCTTGTTGGTGTAGTAGGTACCGCCGTTCGGGCTGTAGTCCACCGAGCTGGGGCCATACAGCGTCTCGCGCAGGTTCACCGTCCAGTCGTCCGGCGTCCACAGCGCCCCGAGACCGATCTTCTCCTTGGGATTGGCATGGGTCAGCAAGGTCTGGGCGGTCTGGCTGAACAGGCTCACGCCGGGCGCCAGGATCGAAGGTGTCGGGATGATCTT
>Ga0193716_1000881_pt1 | contig 17876 bp, 14 predicted proteins | sample U2c1metaG_FD_145901 | JGI IMG/M metagenome (GOLD analysis project Ga0193716, IMG submission 145901) | Soil microbial communities from a riparian zone of the East river system, Colorado, United States - U2c1 | ecosystem: Environmental > Terrestrial > Soil > Riparian zone | place: USA: East River...
GGTACGGCCGGCGTCGTGCCGGGCACGTCGATGGCGCTGGCCGTACCAGATGAGACCGAACGCGACAACCTGATTGCCTATTTTCAAAGCGTCTCGAGTCAGGCCCCCGCCGCCGCACAGGCGATTGTGGTCCCGGTCAGCAGCGAGAAGTCGGCAAATTGGCGCTCAGATGCGCCGGGCCGAGTGCATCGGATCATCGCCGCGTCGCTACCTGCGCCGTTTGCCACGCCGTCCTCGCGCAACAGCTCCTCGGTAGTGCCCAAGCCTGCGGGCGCGACACTGGCATTGCCTCCGGGTTTTCAAATCGAGCCCTTTGCGACCGGTCTTGCCGGTCCGCGCAAAATGCTGATCGCGCCGAACGGCGACATACTGGTCACGGAGATCTCCGGCGGGCGGGTCACCGTGCTTCACCCCACGCCGGACGGGCGTCGCGCGGGCGGCACCGACGTCTATCTAAAAGGACTCAGGCAGCCATTCGGCTTGGCCTTTTATCCGAATGCACAGAATCCGCAATGGTTGTATGTCGCTGAAACGAATCGCGTCACGCGCTACGCCTACCAGGTGGGCGATGTGAAGCCTCGTGGCGAGACTCAAATCGTCGTAGCGCAATTGCCGAGCGGCGTCGGCCACTCCACCCGCGATATCGCGTTTTCGCCGGACGGCAAGCAGCTGTTCGTCTCGGTGGGTTCCGGATCGAATGTGGCCGACACCATGTCCAAGAAAACACCGGCGGAGATCAAGTCCTGGGAAGCCCAGCATGGCCGCGGCGCCGCATGGGATGTAGAGACCGACCGAGCGGCCGTATTGGAATTCGATGCGGCGGCTCCTGCGGCGCCCACGTTCTACGCCGGCGGCATCCGCAATTGTGTGAGCCTGACCGTGCAGCCCGCCAACGGCGCGCTCTGGTGCACGACCAACGAACGCGACGCGCTCGGCGACGATTTGGTGCCCGATTATTCGACACGCGTGAAGCGCGGCGATTTTTACGGCTGGCCCTGGTACTACTTGGGCTCGAACGAGGACCCGCGCTTGAAGGGTGAGCGGCCCGATTTGGCGGGCCACGTGTCGGTGCCCGATGTGCTCTATCAGGCACATTCGGCGGCGCTCAGCATGAGCTTCTATGAGGCAAGCAACGGCAAATCCGCATTCCCCGCCGCCTTCGTGGGTGATGCCTTTGTCGGCTTGCACGGCTCTTGGAACCGCAGTTTGCGCACAGGCTATAAATTGGTGCGCGTTCACATGAAGAACGGCGAGCCCACCGGTGACTACGAAGATTTTCTGACCGGCTTCGTGGTCGACGACAGCCATGTCTGGGGACGGCCGGTGGCAACCGCGGAACTCAAGGATGGCTCGCTGTTGATGAGCGAGGACGGCGGCAATGTCATCTTCCGCATTTCATACAGTCACTGATCGGTTGCAGGGCAGCAAGATTCTTCAATTCACAGCAGCATTCAATATGTAATATGATTTAGGCACGGCACCGGAGAAAACAATGGGCAAAGTCACACGGCGATCCTTTGTCACCACCGTCGGCGCCGCGAGTGTGGTTCCCGCTGCGGCGTTGCTGACGGCCACCACACCGGTGGCGCCCGATGAGGCGGCAACCGCCGCAAAAACACCGATCGACGCCGCCGCGGGCAAACCTGTTTATCTTTTCTTCAACGCCGATGAGGTGCTGTTCATCGAGGCGGCGTGCGAGCGGTTGATACCCGCGGACGAGTCAGGACCGGGAGCCCTCGGTGCTGCGGTTCCCAATTATCTCGACAAGCAGTTGGGCGGCGCATGGGGCGCGGGCGAGCGGCTGTACCGCAGCGGTCCGTGGCAAACCGGAACGCCGTCGCAGGGTTATCAATTGCCGTTCACGCCCGGCGAGCTTTTTCACACGTGCCTGCGCGCGATCAGCCGCGATCTGGCGGCGAGCAAGACGCCGTTCCATGAAATGCCGGCCGACAGTCAGGACGCATACCTCAGGTCTCTCGAGTCCGGAGCGCACGATCTGGATGGCGTGCCCTCAGGGATCTTCTTCGACATGTTGTTGAAAATGAGCGTGGAAGGATTCTTCAGCGATCCGGTATATGGCGGCAATCGCGACATGGTCGCGTGGCGGATGATCGGCTTTCCCGGCGCGTATGCGGACTATTTCGAGGCAATCGATCACCATGGCGTGAAGTTCGTGCGCGAACCGATGAGCCTCGCCGAGGACGGCAAAGGCCATATCCACACGCGTCAAGACATTCCCGCAAACCTCTGAGCGCACTATCAAAGGAGAGCACCATGGTGCAGCGTCTCAAAGAAGTCGACGTCGTCGTCATCGGCGTCGGCATGGTCGGCAGTATCGTCGCCAAGGAACTCGCGGCGGCGGGTTATAAGGTCGTGGGATTGGAGCGCGGCCAGACACGATTCACGGTCCCGGAGTTTCAAAGCCCGGCCATCCATGACGAACTGCGCTTCGATATTCGCAAGGCCATGATGCAGGACAATACGCGCGAGCCGGTCACGTTTCGCAACCAAGGATCGCAGGTGGCGCTGCCGGTTCGGCGTTGGGAGTCGTTTCTTCCAGGCACGGGCCTCGGCGGCTCCATGGTGCACTGGAATGGCCAGACGTACCGATTCCAGGCGAACGATTTTCAATTGGCGACGCGTACACGCGAGCGCTACGGCAAGAATTTTCTGGATGCGGATATCACCATTCAGGATTGGGGCGTGACTTACGAAGATCTGGAGCCGCACTACGACCGCTTCGAGTATCTGCTCGGCACCAGCGGCAAGGCAGGCAACATCAAGGGCCAGATTCAGCCGGGCGGCGACCCGCATGAGTCGCCGCGATCGCGGGACTATCCGACGCCGCCGCAAAAAGAACATTATTCGGGCGCGATGTTTCGCAAAGCCGCGAGCAGCTTGGGCTACCACCCCTTCCCGCAGCCCTCGTCGAACTTGAGCCAGCCCTACACCAACCCGGAGGGCATGAAGCTCAATGCCTGCGTCTTTTGCGGCTTCTGCGAACGCTACGCCTGTGAACATTACGCAAAGTCGGTGCCGCAGACGGTGATCCTGCCGGTGTTGCTCGCCAACCCGAACTTCGAACTGCGCACCGGCTGCCAAGTTCAGCGCATCAATCTCGATTCGACCAAGAAGCACGCCACCGGCGTCACCTACATCGACGCCGTGGGCCGCGAGTTCGAGCAGCCGGCATCACTGGTGATCACCTCGATGTTCGCGCTCAATAACGTTCGCATGCTGCTGTTGTCGGGTATCGGGACGCCTTACGATCCCGCGACGGGCCAGGGCGTCGTCGGCCGCAATTACGCTTACCAGACCATGAGCACGGTGGCATCGTTCTTCGATGACGACGTGCACATCAATCCTTTCATGGCATCGGGCGCGTCCGGCACGCTGATCAATGACTTCGCGGGCGACAATTTCGACCATGGCGGCTTGGGCTTCATCGGCGGCGCTTTTATCGGCGCCGTGAATACCAATGGCCGCCCGATTCAGTATCACCCGGTTCCACCGGGCACGCCGAATTGGGGCAAGGGCTGGAAACAGGCGGTGGTCAAGCACTACAACCACACCGTGATGATCAGCTTGCACGGCAGCTCTGTGGCACAGCGCCAAAACCATCTGGATCTCGATCCCACCTACCGCGATGCGTGGGGCCAGCCGCTGCTGCGGATGACCTTCGATTTTCCGCAAAACGATATCAAGATGGCGGCGCACGTGACGGCGAAAGCGGTCGAGATCGGCAAGGCCATGGGTGCCAAACAGGTGGCCGGCAGTCCGCGCAAGGGTCCCTACACGGTCACGCAATACCAGACCACGCACAACACCGGCGGCAGCGTGATGGGCGACAACCCGAAAACCAGCGTGGTCAATCGCTACTTGCAGTCCTGGGACGTGCCGAACGTGTTCGTCATCGGCGCCTCCAACTATCCGCAAAATGCCTCGTGGAATCCCACCGGCACCCTCGGCGCCCTGACCTACTGGGCGATCGACGCCCTCAAGAACAAGTACTTGAAGAATCCCGGCCGGCTGGTGTCGCCATGAACGCGCATCACCTGTTCGCAGGTTCAATCATGATCCTGGCCGTGCCCTACGCGCTGGCGCAGACGGCGCCAACGGCAAAGCCGACCGGCGCCGCGCCGGCGGCCGAGGCGCCGGCGGCACCCTGCGAGGCTTGCCACGGTGCACACGGCGAAGGCATGGCGGCTGCGCATGTGCCGCGCATCGCCGGTCAATCCGCGGAGTATCTGAAAAAACAATTGGATAATTACGCCGACGGCACGCGAGACAGTCCGATCATGACGAATTTCGCCAAAGCACTCAGCGACAAGCAGCGCATGAAATATGCCATGCTGTACGCGTCCATGCCGAAGCCGCAGAGTCCGCAACCCAAATTGCTCAACGCCGTTCAGTTCGCGCGCGGGCATCAGTTGGCATTCCAAGGCGATGAACGAATACGGGTTCAGGCATGCAACAGTTGCCATGGCCCGGACGGGGTCGGCGTTTTGCATGCCGCACCCTATCTCGCCGGGCAGTCAGCCGACTATATCGAGAGCGCGCTCAGATCATTTCAGCAAGGCACTCGCAAGAACGATGCCGGCGAATTGATGCGCTCGGTTGCCAAGCAGCTGAACGATGCTGACGTCATTGCCATCAGCGGCTATTTTGCCCAGGTAAGTCTTTCGACCAAGTGAGATCAATACAATGAAGCTAGTACAGTTGTCACTCCTCGCCATTACTGCGCTGTCACTCAATGCAGCCGCCGATGAACCCAAGGCCGCCCCGCAGCCCGTGCGCACCATACTCGAGCGTCACGATCAATCGGGTGTTGCCGGCAAGGAAGTCGTGATCGGCACGGCGACGCTGCCGCCAGGCTCCTCCATCGGGTTTCACACCCACCCGGGGGATGAAGCCGGCTATGTGCTCAAAGGCCCGCTGATCCTCAAGGTCCAGGGGCAACCTGACCGGACCCTGAAGACCGGGGAGAGTTTCTTCAATCCGCGCGGCACCGTCCACAGCGTCGTTCCGGGACCGGGAGCCGAAGCCATGGCGGTGTCGAGCTGGATCATCGACAAGGGACAACCGCTGGCAACGCCGGCACCCGCGGCACCGTAAGGAATCGCCAGAGAAAATCCGCGTTGTCGTTCAGCAGCGCGGATTTTCTACTTATTCACGCTCATCGCCGCGGGGCTTGTCGTTGCCATAGTCCAGATGCAGATAGTCCGGATTGAAAAACGACAGCTCTTTGAGCGCATCCAAGTCCTGAATCGTCAGTGTGCCGCCCTCCAGGGTGATGAGGTTGCGGCGCCTCAGTTCTTGCAGCGTTCGATTTATGTGAACGGACGACAGTCCCAAGGTTTCAGCCAATTCAACCTGGGTCAGGGGCAAGGTGCAGGAATTCCCTTGATTCAAACCAACGGCGCGGAAGCGATACAGAAGTTCGCAAAACAGATGCGCCATGCGCTCGAGCGCATTTCGCTGCCCCACATTGACGATCCATTCGCGTGCGATGGCTTCCTCCACCAAGGTCGACCACCACAGAGCTCGCGTCAGCGTGGGATAGGTGTGGGTCAGCATCAGGATGTTCTCAGGGGATATCGTCGCCACCTTCGATACCACGACCGCACCGATGGAATGGTCCATGCGCTTGAGAATGAAAACCCGCAGATCGCAGATGTCCCCCGGTACGAAGTAGGCGACGATTTGGCGGCGGCCGTCTTCCAGCACCTTGTAACGGCAAGCAAATCCATCCAACAACAGTTTCACGCCGCCGGTGCGATCGCCCTGTGAGATCACATCTTCGCGGGCCGCGAATTCCCTCACATCTTGGCTGCACTCATTGACGGCATTCGATTCTTCCTCGGACAGCTGGGTGAAGTTCGCGAGTTTGCGCAGCAGCGGGTTATTCATTTTGAAGCAGCGCCTCGCTCGATGGGATTTCGATGATGCACAGTACGCCCTTGGCTAAAAATTGCATGTCTCCGCTGCCATGCAGTTCGCTGGCGATCAGGCGCTTCAAGACGTGCGATCCGAATCCGGCATGTCGCCCGGTTTCGGCCGCCGCGCGCACGCCATCTTCCGCCCATTCGAAATGCAGCAGGGAGCTTGCAGGACCGATCATCCACCATATCACGCGCAACTGTGATTGCGATTGGGACAGCGCGCCGAACTTGATGGCATTGGTAACCAGTTCATGAATCACCAGTCTCATGAGTTCGGCCGATTTGGCGTTGAGGCGAACGTCGGGACCGGTGAGCACGGTTGGGGCGCGATGCACGCCCTGTGCAAGCAACTCGTCGAGTACCAGCAATTCGAGGTCCGTGCCCCCCGCCATCGGGGCTGCCGCGGCGCGCCCGATGGCACCGACCCGGCCGGCGAGGTGCAGCACACTGTCCTGGGCGTCTGCGCCATGCGCAATCATGTGACCCGTGATCAATCGGACCATGGACAGGAGCCTGCGAATCCGGTGTTTTGACTCGGCACTGTCGGCAAGCTCACTGAGGGTCATACCCGCGCTCTCCTTAAGGGGACCCGAAGCGATCGCTGCTGGACTATCCGTGAATTCTCCGGGGCTTTCACCAACCTGTGTTAGCACTCAGCGAGAACTTGCTGCCGCCGGACCGATCATTGCGATACTCTTGTGTTTATGTTGAATCGATTCGCAACCGCTCTTCTGCTCGCGCCCTGCCTGTCGGCTCAGGCCGCGGCGCCTCTGGACCTGGAATCGAGCGATGGGATGGTCGTGACCTCCCAGCACCTCGCCTCAGATGTGGGCGCCGCCATTCTGCGTCAGGGCGGCAATGCCGTGGATGCCGCAGTCGCCATCGGCTATGCGCTGGCCGTGACACACCCTTGCTGCGGCAACCTGGGCGGCGGCGGCTTCATGACGATTCACTTGGCCGACGGCCGAAATGTATTCATCAATTTTCGCGAGAAGGCGCCCATGGCCGCACGCGCCGACATGTTTTTGGATGCGCACGGCAATGTCCTCGGCAGGAAAAGCGTGGATGGCTATCTTGCGGTCGGTGTTCCCGGTACCGTCATGGGCTTGGAGACGGCGCGCCAGAAATTCGGCACATTGCCGCGCGCCTCGCTGATCGCACCGGCGATCAAGCTGGCCGATGAAGGCTTCATCTTGACGAGAGGGGATGTCGACGTTTTGGCGGAAGGCACCAAGGCCTTTCGGGAGCAAGCAAACGTTGCCGCGATATTCCTCAAGAACGGCGAGCCTTTCGTGCCGGGCGACCGATTGATCCAGAAAGATCTTGCCGCCACATTGCGTGCCGTCAGCGACGGCGGCACGGACGCCTTCTACCACGGCGCCATTCCCGCAGCGGTCGGCGCAGCTTCCCGCGCTCACGGCGGGCTGCTGAGCGCGGAAGACTTTGCGGCGTATACCGTCACGGAGCCGGCGCCGGTTACCTGCCCTTATCGGGGCTACACCGTCGTTTCCGCGCCTCCGCCGAGTTCGGGAGGCGTGACCCTGTGCGAAATGCTGCAAATTCTGCAAGGCTACTCTCTGGCGGCTCTGGGTTTTCATTCGAGCGGCTCGGTGCATTTCATGACCGAGGCGATGCGCTATGCCTATCGCGACCGCAACACCTACTTAGGTGATCCGGCATTCATCGACAACCCGACCGCGCGCCTGCTGTCGGCCCGCTATGCCGAGACCATCAGAGCCCATATTCAACCCGACCGCGCCACGCCCTCTTCCGCTTTGAAGGGCCAAGCGGCGGCCGATGAGCATGCCAGCACCACGCACTATTCGGTCATCGACCACGTGGGCAACGCCGTGTCGGTTACGTACACGATCAACGATAGCTTTGGCGCCAAAGTCATCGCCGGCAGCACCGGTTTCTTTTTGAACGATGAAATGGATGACTTTACGGCGAAACCCGGCGTTCCAAACCTGTTCGGATTGGTACAGGGAAAGGCCAATGCGGTTGCGCCGGGCAAGCGCCCGTTGAGCTCCATGACCCCGACCCTCGTGCTCAAAGACGGCAAGCCGGTCCTGATCGTCGGGACGCCGGGTGGATCGCGGATCATCACCACGGTCCTCGAAGTCATCGTCAATGTCATCGATCATGGAATGACGCTGCAGGAAGCGGTCGATGCGCCGCGCATTCATCATCAATGGTGGCCTGACACCATCGCAGCGGAACCGTTCGCGCTGTCCGCGGACTCGGTCAAGTCGCTGACAGGAATGGGCTACAAGGTGGTGGAGCTGGAGCCCTGGGGCGCCGGCAACGCCGCCGAGTCGATCGGCATCGCCCCCTCGGATCCGAAATCTGCCAAAGCACTGGGCTTTCCTCGGCCCGCCGTGCTGTATGGCGCGCACGATTCGCGTGCGCCCGCCGGCTCCGCCGCGGCACCCTAGATATTTTTTTCATACCTGAGGCACGACTATGATCAAACTTTCGATCCTGTATCCGAACAAGCCCGGATCGCACTTCGACATGAACTACTACGTCGCCACGCACATGCCGCTGGCGATGCGCTTGCTCAAGAAGAATTTGCGCGGGACTGAAGTGGACGCCGGCCTGCAGGGCACCGCGCCCGGTGAAGCACCCGCTTTTCATGGCGGGTGCCAATTCTATTTCGACAGTATCCAGGCATTCGCTGAAGTGTGGGGACCCGCGGCCGGCGAACTGCAAGCCGATATTCCGCGCTACACCGATGTGGCGCCGCTCATTCAATTCAACGAAGTGAAGCTGGCGGAACCGGCGCGATAGCGCGCCAATGCAGCCGGCGATGACCGTTCACACGCTCTTTCCCACGCTGGTGTATGCCGCGGCGCTGCAACGGGGCGATTCGCGCGATCTGAATCGACAGCTGTTGAAGGAATGCCGGCAACTTCGCCTGGACGATGCGGCGGGACGCCGCTGGTCCTTGAAGAATTATCCGGGCGGCTATACGTCCTATGGCTCGGTGCATCGACTTCAGACCATTTCGCCGACCTTTGAATCATTGCGGCGAAAGCTCGAGCGCCACATCACAGCCTTCGCCGCCGCCGTCGAATGGGATCTGCGGGGACGTGAACTCGAGATGACCGATTGCTGGGTCAACATCATGCCGCAGCATACGGTGCACAGTCTGCACCTTCATCCCCACTCCACATTGAGCGGCACCTACTACGTGCAAGTACCGCGTGGATCTCCCGGCACGAAGTTCGAGGACCCGCGGCTGGATCGATTTATGGCCGCGCCGCCGCGCAAGACTGCGGCGAAGCGCGAAGCGCGGCCGTGGGTTACATTCCCGGCCGCAGCCGGACAATTGCTGCTGTTCGAGAGCTGGCTGCGTCATGAGGTTGTGCCTAACTCCGTCCAAGCCGAACGAATCAGCGTAAGCTTCAATTACAACTGGTTCTAAAGGATTGTCGAATGTCGGCCAAAGTCTCCGATGCCACCATGGCGGTCTTTCTGGACTTGGAAAACATCGCCCTCGGCGCACGCGATGCCAAGTACCCGAGTTTCGATATCGAGAAGGTGCTCGAGCGTCTATTGCTCAAGGGCCATATCGTGGTGAAGAAAGCCTATTGCGACTTTGAGCGCTACAAGGACTTCAAACGCGGCCTGCACGAAGCGGCGTTCGAACTCATCGAAATTCCGCATGTCAGGCAGTCAGGCAAGAATTCAGCGGACATCCGCATGGTCGTCGATGCGCTTGATCTGTGCTACACCAAGGGACATGTCGACACGTTCGTCATCTTGAGCGGCGATTCGGATTTCTCGCCGCTGGTGAGCAAGCTGCGCGAGAACGCAAAGACCGTCATCGGTGTGGGCGTCAAGAATTCGACCTCGGATCTTTTTATCAATAACTGCGATGAATTCATCTACTACGATGATTTGGTCCGTAAAGAGCCCTCCAAGCGGCGGCGCACGGCGGCAACGACGCGCGCTCCGGCTGCATCCGGGAGCACGCCGAGCGAGAACAAGGGGCCGGATTTGAACGACGCGCTCGAGCTGATCGTTGAAACGCTGGAAGCCCTGATCGAAGAGCGCGGCGGCAGCGAACCGATCTGGGGCTCGATGATCAAGCAAGCGATCAAGCGGCGCCAACCGGGCTTCAATGAGCGTTTCTACGGCTTTAGATCATTCAACGACATGCTGAGCGATGCGGAGAAACGCGGGTTGCTCATGCTTCGGTCGGACGAGAAATCCGGCGGCTATACGGTGCGGGTGGCCGACCGACCCGCCCCGCGCACGAACTAGCGAAGCGCGGCCGAGGCGGCCCGCCCCAGGGTTTCCACCCTTGAACTTTGATGCGATGCCCGCATCTGAGTTCACATGGATATCTACCGCAGAAAATCATGGATGTGGGCTGAAGCCTGCGCCCTGCTCGAGCAAGCTGAACGCAAGCACCGGCAATTTTTCGATCTCATCGCGGCGCCCGCCTCCCAACCCATGTGGGAGCCGCCGGCCGACATCTTTGCGGACGGCTCACAGGTGACGGTCATCGTTGCCTTGCCTGGCGCCCGGGTCGACGAAGTCATCGTGCAACTCACCCCCACGGGCCTGCAAATCGACACGACCGTGCCGCCGCCATCGCTCAATGCCGCGATGAACGTCGTGCGCCTGGAAATTCCCTATGGCCGCATGCGGCGGCGCATCGAATTGCCGCCGGGGCACTATGTCCTGATCGAGCGCCGGTTGGACCGCGGCTGCCTGCATTTGCGCTTGACGAGGGAGGCAGCATGAACGCCGATGAAGATGTATTGATCATTCTGCCGGTACGCAATGCGGTGCTGTTCCCGGGGGTGGTATTGCCGGTCGCGATCGCGGGCAAAGCCGCGCTCGCTGCGGCCCAGGAAGCGGTGCGTACTCAGCGCCGCGTCGGCCTGGTGCTGCAAAACGACTCAACGGTCGAGGATCCGTCTCCTGACGCACTGCATCGCGTGGGCACCTGCGCCTCGATCGTACGGTTCATCACCGCGCCGGACGGCTCGCATCATCTGATAGCCCAAGGCGAGGAGCGATTCACCGTATTGGACTATGTGAGCCGCGATCCCTTCCTGGTGGCGCGCATCGACCGGCATCGGGAAGCCACGGTATTCGACCGGGAAATCGAAGCGCGCGGCCTCAATTTGCGCGAAATGGCGATGGAAGCGGTACAGCTGCTGCCGCAGGCGCCGGCCGAGTTGACCAATGCGATTCGCGGCATTGAATCCATTCCGGCGCTCGCCGACATGATCGCCAGCTTCATGGATCTGAAGATCTCCGACAAGCAGGAGATCCTGGCGACATTCGACCTGAAGGCGCGGCTCGATCGCGTGTTGACGCTGCTTGGCCGTCGCATCGAGGTCTTGAAGGTGTCGCGCCAGATCGATGAGAAAACCCGCGAAGCCTTTGACGATCGGCAAAAGGAAGCGGTACTGCGCGAACGGCTGCATCAGATCCAGAAGGAACTCGGCGAAACCGACGGGTCCAAATCAGAGCTTACGGAATTGAAGCAAGCGGTCAAGGATGCCGGCATGCCGCCGGAAGTCGAGGAACAAGCGCAGCGCGAACTCAATCGCCTGGAAAGAATGCCGGAACAGGCGGCCGAGTACTCCATGACGCGCACGTATCTCGAGTGGCTGCTCGCCATGCCGTGGGCCAAGCTCGATCCTGAGCAGGTCGACATCGAGCAGGCGCGCAAAATACTCGACGAGGATCACTTTGGACTGACCAAGGTCAAGCGCCGCATTCTCGAATTTCTCGCGGTGCGCAAACTCAATCCCGAAGGCCGCAGCCCGATTCTTTGTTTTGTCGGACCTCCGGGCGTCGGCAAAACTTCGCTCGGGCAAAGCATCGCCAAGGCGATCGGACTCAAATTCGGGCGCGTGAGCTTGGGCGGCGTACACGATGAGGCGGAGATCCGCGGGCATCGGCGTACCTACATCGGCGCACTCCCGGGCAACATCGTGCAAGCGGTGCGCAAAGCGGGCCGCCGCAACCCGGTATTGATGCTGGACGAAGTCGACAAGCTCTCGGCAAGCTATCAAGGCGACCCCTTCTCCGCGCTTCTCGAAGTGCTGGATCCGGAGCAGAACAACACATTCCGCGACAACTATCTCGGTGTTCCCTTCGACCTGTCGAAGGTACTGTTCATCGGCACCGCCAATGTGCTGGATTCCATTCCGGCGCCGCTGCGCGACCGCATGGAAATCATCGAACTCACCGGCTACACCGAAGAGGAAAAGCTGCAGATCGCGCGGCGCTACCTGCTGAAACGCCAATTGCAGGCGAATGGTTTGACCGCGGAGCAAGTGCCAATTTCCGACGACGCCTTGCGTCGCGTAATTGCCGACTACACGCGCGAAGCGGGCGTCAGAAACCTGGAGCGTCAGATCGGCGGGCTGTTGCGCAACTCCGCAGTCACCATTGCATCGGGCGATGCGCAGAGCGTCTCCATCGACGCCGCCGCCGTCGAGCGTATTCTCGGCGCGGCACGCTTCGAAAGCGACGTGGCGCTGCGCACCAGTGTGCCGGGAGTGGCGACGGGGCTCGCCTGGACGCCCGCCGGCGGCGATATTCTGTTCATAGAATCAAGCCGCGTGCGGGGTAGCGGCAAACTGATTCTGACCGGCCAACTGGGCGAGGTGATGAAGGAGAGCGCGCAGGCGGCCGTGACCTTGGTGAAATCGCAGGCTGACCGCTTGGGAATCGATCCCACGATTCTGGATGCGAGCGATCTGCATATTCACGTCCCGGCCGGCGCGATCCCGAAGGACGGGCCCAGCGCAGGCGTTGCAATTGCAACCTCGCTCGCCTCGCTGCTGACGCAGCGTACCGTGCGAGCCGACGTCGCCATGACCGGAGAAATCAGCCTGCGCGGAGTCGTGATGCCGGTAGGCGGCATCAAAGAGAAATGCGTGGCGGCGGCGCGCGCCGGAATTCGTACCGTGATTCTGCCGGCGCGAAATCGGCGGGATTTGGAGGACATTCCCGACAGCGTGCGCGCGCGGCTCGAGTTCGTTTGGGCGGAAAAAATCGAGGACGTGCTTGCCAGGGCGCTCGAAGCCGCGCCGGCTGAGCGCGCAGCAGCCTAGCCGCCCTGGCCGCAGGCCGAAAAGTCAGTTGTCCTGATCCTTGCCGCTTTGCGGCCACCAGCGCTGCAGCAACGCCGCCGCCCAATTCTTTCCGCCGAGTCCGAAAGCCAACGCGAGGGCGAGCATGAGACCGCCAAGAATGATCAGAAAAGTCCTTTGGACGATGTCGCCGCCGACCTCAACCTGGCTCAAGGCGATCATCACGACGAAGGTCATGATCACGTAGCGCACGATCCCGCTCAGCACATCGGCGTCGGGGATCTGTGCATCGACGCAGTAGGATTGTACGGCGTTGCCGACGAAGCGCGCACAATACGAACCGAACACCACGATCAGCATCGCGATCAGCAATTTTGGCGCGAACAAGACGACGCGGCCCAGCAGGTCCGTAATATAGGTCAGGCCCAATCCGTTGAAGGCGATAATGAGAGCTGACAAAACCACCAGCCAAAAGGCGACTATGCCGAACAGCGTGGTGGTATCGCCGCGCATGCCCGCTTGTTTCAAAAAATTGTCCGTGCCCGCCCGCTCGGTCAACACGTTGAAGTTCACGGCGCGCAGCGCGCGCTCGACGGCGAAGCGTACCGCCTTGGCAAACAGCCAGCCCACGGCGACCACGACCAACGCCAGCAACAGCTTCGGCAGAAAGGCCGCGATTTGGTGCAGGAACTCCCGAGTTGCATCCACCAACATATCAATACTTTGCATGAGCGCCTCCCATTATCCGCCGCCCCAGTCGAGAATTCCCTGCAAGGGAATGCCAACCCAGGTCGGCCGATTACTGATTTCGTAGCGCAATTCGTACAGCGCCTTTTCGAGTTCAAACAATCCGAGAATTCCGTTCCCGGGTTGCAAGGATTCGTAGAGCGCCGCGCCGCGGGCGGCCGCATCGCGAGCCGCCGCATCATATGCGGACAGAAAGGCCGTGCGCACTTCCAGTTCCCACGCCCGCGCCAACGGCGCCAATCTCGCGGCCTCGGCCTCATTGTGGACAACGCTTCGCAAGGCGCTCTGTTGCACATATCCGAAGGAGCGCATCATGCCGGCGACGTCACGCAGCGGCGAATGCTTGGCTCGCCGCTGCTCCATACTGTGGCCAGGCTCGCCTTCGAAATCGATGATGACGAAATCGTTGCGCGTCACCAGCACTTGTCCCAGATGGTAATCTCCGTGAATACGTATTTTCATACCCTTCGGCACGGCTTTCGCGCAGGCCTCGATACGCGCCATGATTTGATCGCGCTGCGCAAGCACGGCATTGGCGCGCTCGCGATCGGCCGTCGGCACCGCTTCCGAATTTGCCGCTAAAAGATCCAGCGAGCCGCGCGCCTCCTCGAGAGCGCGCTGGCGATACGCATCGATGTCGGCGCGGCTCAGCGCCTGCGGAGAAAACGCCGCATCGGTGGTCGGTCGTGCGAGCGCGCGATGCAATTCTGCGGTTCGCACCGCGAGCACCCGGATCAAAGTCAAATACGCCTCGTGCGCATTGACGGGCAGCGCATCGCCGGCGGGCGTGGTCCGGTACTGTTCGAGGTGCCGCCGCATGTATTCCAACGAATAGGTCCAGCCGTCTCCCTGGTTCGCCACATAGGCCTGCAGCATCGCCAACAAGCGCGTCTGGCCGTCGCTTGCAATGTATTCGAGCACCCCGGCGAGCGGCGCGCAGTTCGCAAAGCGCGCGACCTCGGTGAGATAGAGGCCCATCTCGAGCTCTGGGTTCATGCCGACGCGCAAACGGCGATATCCCTTGAGCATGAGCCGCTCGCGCATGTTGACGACGGTATTCGAGCTGGAACCGCGCGGCCGTTCCACCGGCAACGTTGCAAAATCCGGTCCGGCGATCTCCGCGAACGCAGCCGTGCGCCTGAACTGCAGCTTGCCCTGCATCATCGGTATTTCGCGCCCCGCGGCCATGGCCGAGACGACCGCGCGACAGAACAGCTCGTCCGCGAACGCGTCGCCCATCACGCCCACATTGGCCTGCTGGCGAATCTTGACGACAGCGGCGGTGGTGAGATTCTTCACCCGCTCATCGTCCCGCTCCTCCCAGGCCAGCGCCAGCGGCAAGAAGTAGCTCGCGGGCTCCTCCGCCCCATCGAGCTCGACCAGCGCCACCAGCCACGCCACCTTTCCTTCCTGCCACAGCGCCTGCTCCGAGATCCGCGCGCGCTCGATGGCCGTGCCCTTCGCCGCATACCAGCGCTGAGTCTCGATGTAGCGCGGCAGCGTGTCGGTTTCGAACTGCGCGCGCGTTTTCTCGGCCATGCCGATGCGCCACGGGACCACTCGCTCGCGAAACAAACTGGTCCAGCCGTCAAACAGCACCAACAGCGGGCGCTCATCGACAGATACGATTTGTTCATGCCAGGACGGCACCGCGGCATCGGTGGCAAGCCTGAACCAGTAGAAGCCGTAAGCCGAGATCGTCAGCAAGTACGGCAGATCGCCGATGGGCGGGAACGCGGTGCGTCCGAGCATTTCCACCGGCACGCGGCCCTTGAAAGACGCAAGATTCAATTCCACCGGTTGCGCCGAGCGCGACAGGTTGGCCACACAGAGAATGGTGTCTTCGCCGACCTCGCGCAAGTAAGCCAATATCTTGCGATTGCCCGGCCTCAAGAAGCGCCGCGCGCCGCGCCCGAACGCCTGGCTGGTCTTGCGCACGGCAAGCATCCGCTTGGTCCAACTCAGCAGCGAACTGGGATCGCGCGATTGAGCTTCGACATTGGTCGACTGGTATCCGTACACCGCATCCATGATGGGCGGCAGGTACAGGCGCTGGGGATCGGCGCGCGAAAATCCGGCGTTGCGATCCGGACTCCATTGCATCGGTGTGCGCACGCCATTGCGGTCGCCGATGAAGAAATTATCTCCCATGCCGATTTCGTCGCCGTAATAGAGGATGGGAGAGCCGGGCATGGACAACAGCAGGCTGTTCATCAGCTTGATGCGGTCCAGATCATTCTCCATCAACGGCGCCAGCCGCCGGCGGATCCCTAAATTGATTCGCGCCTGCACGTCGGATGCGTAAGTCGTGTACATGTAGTCGCGTTCTTTGCTGGTCACCATCTCCAGGGTCAGTTCATCATGGTTGCGCAGGAAGATCGCCCATTGACAACTCTCGGGGATGTCCGGCGTTTGCGCCATGATTTCGATGATGGGATAGCGGTCCTCCTGTGCGATTGCCATGTATATTCGCGGCATCAGCGGAAAATGATAGGCCATGTGGCACTCGTCGCCGTCGCCGAAATATTCGCGCACGTCCTCCGGCCACTGATTCGCTTCCGCCAGCAGGAACCGGTTGGTGTATGAGGCATCGATGGCCGCGCGCAATTCCTTGATCACGGCGTGGGTCTCGCGCAGGTTTTCGTTATTGGTGCCCTCGCGTTCCACCAGATAGGGAATGGCATCGAGGCGAAAACCGTCGACCCCCATGTCGAGCCAGAAACGCATGACCTGCAGCACCGCCTTCATCACCTGCGGGTTGTCGAAATTAAGGTCCGGCTGATGGCTGAAGAAGCGATGCCAGTAAAAAGCCTTCGCCACAGGATCCCAGGTCCAATTCGAAGTCTCGGTGTCGGTGAATATGATGCGCGTATCAAGGTATTTTTGATCCGTGTCGCTCCACACATAAAAATCGCGCTGCGCCGAACCCGGCGGCGCATTGCGTGCAGCCTGAAACCAGGGGTGCTGATCGGAGGTGTGATTGATGATCAATTCAGTAACCACCTTCAGCCCCAGGCGGTGCGCCTTGTGCAGCATGACGCGGAAATCATCGAGCGTGCCGAATTGCGGATGCACGTTCTGATAGTCGGCAATGTCGTAGCCGTCATCCTTCAGCGGCGAAGGATAAAAGGGCATCAGCCAGATGGTGTTGACCCCCAGGTCTCGAATGTATTCGAGCTTCGACGTCAGGCCCTTGAAATCACCGATGCCATCGTCATTGGAGTCCAAGAATGACTTGACGTTGACTTGATAGATGACGGCATCCTTGTACCACAGCGCATCATCGGCAATGATGCCGGTGGGCGGGGCGGTATCCAGAACCGGGACTTGAACGTCGTTCATCTACTGCGCTTCATAAGTAATAGTCGAAATCCTGCTCGCTGCGCACGCGCCGGCGCAATCTAAAAACATGAGCCGGTGCGCGCTGCGGATCCAGCAACACATAGTTGTACCGGCCTCGCCAGATGTAGCGCTGATCGCTCAGCAAATCGTGCACCTGGTAGGGCTGGTCCGAGTCGAACTTCAAGGCACTCACGTCGAGGTCGACCCACCCGGACTGCGAGTGATGCGGATCGAGATTGACGACGGTCAGAATGACGTTGCTGCTGCCTGAGTCGACTTTCAGATAGGCAATCAACTGATCGTTGTCGATCTTGCAGAAATGCAGACCGGAATTCGATTGCAACGCAGTGTTTTCCCGGCGGATTCGGTTCATACGCGCGATCAATGGCCAGAGGCTGTCGGGTTGCTGCAGTGTCCAGTGCCGCAATTGATACTTCTCCGAGTCGCGATACTCCTCGCTCCCCGGTTCGCGCGGCGCACTCTCCATCAGCTCGAACGTCGGGCCATAGATGCCGAAATTGGCAGAGAGGGTCGCGGCGAGAATCAATCTTGACGCATACATCGGCCGCAAGCCCGACTGCAGCGTCTCGGGCAGAATGTCGGGCGTGTTCGGCCAGACGTTGGGCCGATAGTACTGGCCTCCCGGCCCGTCGGTAAGCTCCGTGAAATAGTCCGTCAGCTCCTGCTTGGTGTTGCGCCAGGTGAAATACGTATACGACTGCGAGAATCCCAGTTTCGCCAGCCGGTGCATGACCTTAGGCCTGGTGAACGCTTCGGC
>Ga0193716_1000884_pt1 | contig 17812 bp, 18 predicted proteins | sample U2c1metaG_FD_145901 | JGI IMG/M metagenome (GOLD analysis project Ga0193716, IMG submission 145901) | Soil microbial communities from a riparian zone of the East river system, Colorado, United States - U2c1 | ecosystem: Environmental > Terrestrial > Soil > Riparian zone | place: USA: East River...
CGCCGAATATTAGCGACGACACGCTACTAGTGTCCCGCGCGGGACACTAGAGAACGCGGAACTCGTTTCCCTCCGGGTCGGCCATCACCCCGGCGCCGATCCGGCGCGCGCCCAGCTCCACCAGGTACGCGACCTCAGCCGCACGGTCCTCCCCCGGCAGCAGGTCCATCCGCACCCGGTTCGGCGTCTCGTGCGGCTCGCCCGTCCACACGAACTCCAGCCACGGACCCCGGCTGTGGGGCGCACGCAGCGACGCCGTCTTGGGTGAGGCCATCACCTGCGGCCAACCGCTCGCGGCGGACCAGAACTGCGCCAGCTCGGCCGGGTCGACGGCGTCCATCACGACCGCCGCGACCGCCCCCGTCGCGGCGTACTCCGGGCGGGGCTCGAGCGCGCAGAACTCGTTGCCCTCCGGGTCGGCCAGGACGATCCAGGGCACGTTGCGCTGGCCGACGTCGACGCGGGACGCGCCGAGGGCCAGCGCCCGCGTCACGATGACCATCTGTTGGTCGGGGGCCGCGCTCGACAGGTCCAGGTGCATCCGGTTCTTGCGCGTCTTGGGCTCCGACCGGGGCACGAAGACCAGGTCCAGCTCGCAGCCGTCGTCCGGTGGTGCCCGCACGACGCCAGGACGCGACACCCGCCAGTCGAGCAGCTCGGCCCAGAAACGGGCCAGCTCGGACGGATCGACCGCGTCGAGGACGACGTTGGACAGTCGGGTGGACATGCGAAGGAAGCTAGCCGACAGCACCGACAATTCAGCGCGTCGCCAACCTGAGCAGACTCTGGAGCTGACCGACGAGCGCGTGGTCGCCCGACTCGTGCACCAGCGCGCCCGGCCGCCTGCCCCACAGCCACAGGTACATGCCGCCCACGTCGTTGGACACCGTCGCGTCGGCCGGCTCGTCGGGGTCCGCCCGCCACGCCGACGTGCCGCCGTCCGTGACCTGCGCCAGCCAGCGGCGCCCGCCGGCACGCACGGCAACCCGGCCCGGCACCACGTCGGACACCCCGAGCACGCCGAGGCGGTGCATGAACCACAGCGACAGGATCTCGTCGACACCGTCGGCCGCGACGTCCTCCGCGATGCCGCCGACGACCATGCCCGCGCCGGTCAGCTGCACGTCGACCCGGTGCACGGTGGTCTCGTGGGCCAGCCGCCGGTACCAGAACCCGTAGTTCTGGTGCGCCGGCCACCACGTCGGACAACCCTCCTCCGGGTCGTGCGCCGCCAGCTCGCCGACGACCTCCCGGAGGCCGACCCGCAGGTAGTCGACGACCGTCTGGTCCTCGTCTGGCTCGCGCTGCCAACGGGTCGGCCGCTCGCCGTCCCGCAGCCACGACACGACCATCCGGTACACGCTGCCGACATGCCGCACGACCTCGCCGAGCCGCATGCCCGGCAGATGCGCCACCGCCAGCTCCGGGTCGGTGCCGGTGGCCGACATGGCCAGCCGCTCACCTTCGACGTCGAGCACCTCGAGCAACCGGGCATAGTCGACCAGTGGCGCGACGGTCACGGCGCCGTGCCGCGGATCGCACGCGCGACCAGCTCCACGAACTGTCCCGTCTGCCGCACCAGGTCGTCGGCCGAGCGGGTGCTGACCGCACGCGTGATGCCGGCCTGCACCGACGCCCGCGTCGCGGAACAGGACGCGAAGAACGCCGCCCACTCCCGCAGCTCCGGCGCGACCGACGACATCAGCGTCCACACGCTCATCGGACGCGAACGCGCCCGGTGCGGCCGCCCGCGCATGGCGAGCAGCGCCGCGGCGGCACGCAGCGCGGCGAGGTAGGACTGCGCGTACCGCTGCGCCGGGTCCTGCTCGGCCTCGGCCGCGCCGAGGCCGGTCTCCGCCTGGCCGAGCAGGGTGAGCGCGGACTCCGGCGCCGACGAGTGGTGGTTGCGGAAATCCAGGGTCGTGGTCACCGGGACGGCCTCCTCGCGAGTCGAAAATCGTCACGCGGTGTGACGACACGCCGAGGGGAAGCCGGCGGCGCTCGGTGGTGAGGCGCTTCCCCCGCCCCACCACCGAGCCAAGGCTCGAACGTGTGTTCGAACAGTTCGAGCTTAGCTCCGGGCACCGACAGACTCAACCTCGACCCGGATTTTCAGCGGCGACACCGGCCACATTCGTGGTCAGATAGCCTCATGACCACTCTCGACCACCCCTCGATCAGCAAGTCGGCCGCCGCGCTCCGCGAGGCCGGGATGACCGCCGCCGCCGACGGCATCCGCATACTCGACGACGAGGTGCGCACCGCCGCCGCGGCCGCCGCGGCCCTGGGCGTCGAGGTCGGCGCGATCGCCAACAGCCTCGTGTTCCGCGCTACGCACGGTGATGAGGTGCGGCCGCTGCTCGCACTGACCTCCGGCGCGCACCGCGCCGACGTGGCCCTGCTCGCGACGCTCGCGGGCGCCGACCGGGTGGACCGGGCCGACCCGGCGTTCGTGCGCGAGCACACCGGGCAGGCGATCGGCGGCGTGGCGCCAATGGGCCATCCGGGCCCGGTGCGCACCCTGGTGGACAACGACCTGGCACGCTATGACGTGGTGTGGGCAGCCGCGGGCCACCCGAAGTCGGTGTTCCCGACGACATTCGCCGGGCTGCTCGCGTTGACGGGGGGCACGGCTGCGGACGTCGCCGCCGGGGAGGAGAATCGACTGTCGTGACCGCGGTCCCGCCACGCGTAGAGCGGTTCGTCGACCTCAGTGCCGACGAACTGCGCGCCCGCCTACCAGAAGCCCTGTCGCTGTACGTCATGGCGATGCGCTACCCGGTTGGCACGGCCGAGCAGCGCGCGCCCATGTGGCTCGCCCACATGCTGCGTGCCGAATGGCGTTGCGTCGCGGCCTTCGACACCGACGACCAGATGGTCGGGATCGCGTACGGCTACCGGGGCGCGGCCGGCCAGTGGTGGCACGAGCAGGTCCGGCGCGGAATCATCGAGCAGTCCGGCCAGGACCTCGCCAACCAGTGGCTCGACGACTACTTCGAGCTGACCGAGGTGCACGTCCGGCCGAACAACCAGGGCCGGGGCACCGGCGAACAGCTCCTGCGGCGACTGTTGTCCGGCGTCAGTTCCAGCAAGGTCCTGCTGTCGACGCCGGAGGGTCCGTCGCGGGCGTGGCGGCTGTACTACCGGGTGGGGTTCGTCGACGTGCTGCGGCACTACCGCTTCACGGGCGATCCCCGTCCGTTCGGGGTGCTCGGTCGCATGCTTCCGATGTGACGGCCCGGCCGTCGTCGGTCAGAGGGCCGCCAGGCGTTCGCGCAGGGTGTCCAGTCCCATCTGGCCCATGTGGAGCGCGTGCATGTGGAAGCGCTTGAGGTCGAAGTCCGCGCCCTGTCGCCGCCTCGCGTCCTCGCGGGCGGACAGCCACAGCCGCTCGCCGAGCTTGTACGACGGCGCCTGGCCCGGCCAGCCGAGGTAGCGGTCGATCTCGTCCAACACCAGCGCCCGCTCGGTGATCGTCCGGTCCAGCATGAACTCCAGCCCGAGCGAGGGGGTCCACCGCTCGCCATCGTGGAAGCCGGTGCCGCGCGGGATCTCCAGCTCGAGGTGCATGCCGATGTCGATGATCACCCTGGCGGCGCGGAACAGGTTCTCGTTGAGCATCCCGAACAGGTTGCCGTCGTCGTCGAGGTACCCGAACTCGCGCATGAGGCGCTCCGCGTACAGCGCCCAGCCCTCGGCGTGCGCCGGCACCCAGCTCAGCATCCGCTGGAACCGGTTGAGCCGCTCCTGGTGGGTCGCGGTCGCGATCTGCAGGTGATGGCCCGGCACGCCCTCGTGGTAGACGATGCTGACCTCGCGCCAGGTGCTGAACTCGTCCTTCTCCGGCGGCAGCGACCACCACATGGCGCCCGGCCTGCTGAAGTCGTCGGACGGGTTCGTGTAGTACGCGCTGACCGAGCCGCCCGGCGGGGCGATCTTGCAGTCCAGCCGCATGATCTCGTCGGGGATGTCGAAGTGCACGCCACGCAGGTCGGTCAGCGCCCGGTCGGACAGCTTCTGCATCCACTCCCGGAACTCGGCGGCGCCACGGACCTGGTAGCGGGGGTCGGCGTCGAGTGCGTCGGCGGCCTCGACGAGGCTCGCGCCCGGCTTGATCCGGTTCGCGACCTCGGTCATCTCGGTCTCGATGCGGGTGAACTCGGCCCAGCCCCACTCGTAGGCCTCGCGCAGGTCCACCTCGGCGCCGAGGTACTCCCGCGACCACAGCCGGTAGGCGTCCTCGCCGACCGCGTCCTTGGCGGGCGCCTTGGCCGCCAGCTCGGTGCGCAGGAACGTCGCCAGCTCGCCGTAGGACTCGGCCGCGGCCCGTGCGCCCGCGTCGAGGTCGGCTCGCACGCTGTCCGGCACGTCCGCCGCGCCCGCGACGAAATCGGCGAAGAACGAGGCCTTGCCGGCGCCGCCCGCCCACACCGCGCACTGCTCGGCGACCTTGTCGACCTGGCGCGCGGCCGAGACGTTGCCGTTCGCGGCGGCGTGCAGCAGCCCGGCGCGGTAGCCGTCGATGGCGGCGGGCAGCCGTGCGAGGCGGGTCGCGATCCGCGCCCAGTCGTCCGCGCTGTCCGCCGGCGCGAGGTCGAACACCATGCGCAGGTTCTGCGGCGCGCTCGCGATCACGTTCAGGGACCCGTCCACGAGCCCGGCGTCGTACAGCTCCACCTCGAGCCCGAGCCGCTCGGTGAACACCGCCTTCGCGTCCCGCTCCGAGTCGTCGGCCGGCTCGACGTCGCCGACCGCCCGCAACGCGGCCCGCGCCAGGTCCGCCCGCGCCGCGCAACCGTCCGGCGACAGGTCCGGCAGCAGGTCGTCGTACCCGGGAATCCCCAGTTCCGTCGCGACCGTCGGCTGCAGCCGGACGTAGTCGTCCACGTAGGAGTCACAGATGCGGTGCACGGGAGTGTCCATGACGTGACGTTACCGAGTTCGCATTCGGTCAGCACACGGGATTTCGCGGCGGGCGATCGTACTGGCAGGATGACGCGGTGCGCAGCGGCGGAGGTCGATACCGGTTAGCAGGGCTCCTGGTGTTGTTCGGTGTGCTCATGTTCTCGCTGACCGGGTGTCTGCGGGTCCACGCCGCGCTCGCCGTGTCCGAGGACGACCTCGTCTCCGGCGAGCTGATCATCGCGGCGCTGCCCGTCAACGACCAGGACAACGGGCCGGTGCTGACCATCCCGCCGGAGCTCAGCGTCAAGGTGCGGTCGGAGAAGTACACCGAGGACGGCTACGTCGGGCAGAAGCTGACGTTCTCCGCGCTGCGGTTCGTCGACGTCGCCCTGCTCGTGGACTCCTTGACCGAGACCAAGCAGTACCGGCTGTCGTTCCGGCGTGCCGGCGACCTGGTGACGCTCGCCGGGTCCATCGACCTGACCCAGGTGCCCGCCGACCGCGCCGACGTGCAGATCAAGGTGGCGTTCCCCGGCAGCGTGAGCCGCACCAACGGCGATGACGACGGCGGCACGGTCAGCTGGTCCCCCAAGCCGGGCTCGGTGACCGAGTTCGACGCGATCGCGCAGTACACCGACGACGGCGGTGTGTCGCTGACCAAGTGGGTGTTGCTCGTCGGCGGCGTGGCGCTGCTCGCGGCCGTGGTGGCCGGGCTGCTGGCGTTGATCACGCACCGCCGAAGCATCAGCTCGGAACGAGCACAGGTCGCCGCCCGGCGGTAGCAGTGCTCGCGAACGTCGAACTCAGGGTGCGTGAGTGTTGAACTCGCGGGTACTGAGCGTTGAACTCACCCGTCACGGGTGTTGAACACGCGGGTTATGCAACTGGGGTCTTGTGGCCCGGGACTAGGTCCAGTCGGTCCACCATCTCCTTTGTCGCCTTCGAGCGGTTGAACGTGTAGAAGTGCAGGCTCGGCACGCCCTCCGCGAGCAGCCGTTCGCACAGTTCGGTTGTCACGTCCATGCCGGCCGCGCGGAACGACTTCGCGTCGTCGGCCAGCGGGTCGAGGCGGGCGGCCAGCGCGGCGGGCACCGGTGCGCCGGACAGCTCGACGATCTTGCCGAGGATGCGTGGCGTGGTCAGTGGCATCACGCCGGGCAGCATCAGCGCGTCGCAGCCGCTGGCGGCCACCCGGTCCCGCATCCGCAGGAAGTCGTCGGCCTCGAAGAACAGCTGGGCGATCGCGAAGTCCGCACCCGCGCGCAGCTTCTGGACCAGGTACTTCGTGTCCGTGTCGACCTCTGCCGAACGCGGGTGGCCGTACGGGAACGCGGAGACGCCGACGCAGAAGTCGCCGAGCTCGCGGACGAGCCGCACCAGCTCCTCCGCGTACTGGAGCCCCTCGGGGTGCCGCACCCATTCGCCCATCGGGTCGCCGGGCGGGTCACCGCGCAGCGCGAGGATGTTGCGCACCCCGAGCGAGGCGTACCAGCCGATGACGTTGCGCAGCTCGGCGACCGAGTGGTCGACGGCGGTCAGGTGCGCCATGCCGACGAGCGTGGTCTCGGTGACGACGCGGCCGGTCGTGCGGATCGTGCGGTCGAACGCCGGGTCGAGGCCTTCGAGCGCGCGGATGGCGTTCCACAGCCGCAGCTCGTCGTCATCGTCCCGGGGCGGCATGAACTCGACGGAGAACACCGGTCGGTCCCCCGGAATGCGGTCCACCACCGTAGTCATGCACCCAGGGTAGTGATGCCGCCTATACGCAACCTCGAGACCACCCCCGCCGATATGCGACCGAAACCGACCACGCACCATGGTCGCTGTGATCCCCGAGCGAGTCGTCGACGGTAACCTCGACGAGGACATCGACGCGGCCGTGCACCTGCACGTGGAAGCCGTCCTTGCCCGCTACCTCGCCACCCGCCGCGCTGACCTGCCAGGACTGGCGCGCACGTTCGCCACGGCGGTCGACACGCTGTCCGACTTCGCGTTGCGTGGCGGCAAGCGGATCCGACCGACCTTCGCGTGGTGGGGCTGGCGCGCGGCAGGCGGGGCGGCCGACGGTCCCAGTGCCGACGCCGTGCTGACGGCGATCAGCGCGCTCGAGCTGATCCAGACCTGCGCGCTCGTGCACGACGACCTGATGGACGCCTCCGAGCTGCGCCGTGGCCGCCCGACCGTGCACGTCCGGTTCACCGAGGAGCACCGGGCCGGCTCGTGGTTGGGCGTGCCGGAACGGTTCGGCATGGCCGCCGCGATACTGCTCGGCGACCTGGCGCTGGCGTGGGCCGACGACATGTTCGAGAGCGCGCCATTGACCGAGCCGATGCGGGCGGCGGCCCGTGGACCGTGGCAGGCGATGCGCGCGGAGATGTTCGCCGGCCAGTACCTCGACGTGCTCGCGCAGGCGGAGGGCGACGAGTCGGAGGAGCGGGCGCTGGGCGTCGCGCGGCTCAAGACCGCGGCGTACACGGTCGAGCGGCCACTGCACCTCGGTGTCGCGCTCGCGGGCGCCGACCAGGACACGGTCGACGCGATCCGCACGTTCGGCACGGACATCGGTGTCGCGTTCCAGCTACGCGACGACCTACTCGGCGTCTACGGCGACACCGAGGTCACCGGCAAACCCGCTGGCGACGACCTGCGGGAGGGCAAGCGCACGCTGCTCGTCTCGCTCGGCCTGCGCCGCGCGGCGCAGGCCGGCCGGCACGCCGACGCCGACCTGCTGCGCGCCGCACTCGGCGACCCCGAACTCGCACCGGACACCATCGAGCGGGTCTGCGCGCTGATGGTCGAGGTGGGCGCGGTCGACGAGGTGGAGCGGCGGATCGACGCGCTCACCTCCGCCGCCATGGCCGCGCTGGACACGTCCGGGCTTGCCGAGCCGGGCCGCACCCGGCTCGCCGACCTCGCGATCGCCGCCACCCGACGGGACCGCTGAGCCCATGCGTGCGCTCGCCGGCGCGACGGACCGGGTGGTCGTGGTCGGCGCCGGCCTCGCCGGCCTGTCCGCGACGCTGCACCTGCTCGGCGCCGGCCGCGAGGTGACCGTGCTGGAGGCGGCCGCCACACCGGGCGGCCGGGCCGGGCACGGACGGCTCGGCGACTACCGGATCGACACCGGCGCGTCCGTGCTGACCATGCCCGACCTGCTCGACGAGGCGTTCGCCGCGGTCGGCTCCGCGCTCGCCGAGCGGGTCGAGCTGACCAGGCTCGACCCGGCGTACCGCGCGCACTTCGCCGACGGCAGCACCATCGCGGTGCACACCGACGGCGACGCCATGGAGGCCGAGGTCCGCCGGGTCGCCGGGCCCGACGAAGCGGCGGGCTACCGGCGGCTGCGCGCGTGGCTGACCGATCTGTACCGGCTGCAGCGCGACACGTTCATCGGCGCGAACTTCGACTCGCCGCTGGATCTCGTCGGCCCGCGGCTGGCGCGGTTGGCGGCGATCGGCGGGTTCGGTCGGCTCGGACCGGCGATCGGCCGGTTCCTGTCCGACGAGCGGCTGCGCAGGCTGTTCTCGTTCCAGTCGCTCTACGCGGGCCTCGCGCCGAGGGACGCGCTCGCGGCGTACGGGGTGATCGCCTACATGGACACGGTCGCCGGTGTGTGGTTTCCGCGCGGCGGGGTCGGCGCGGTCGCCGAGGCGATGGCCGCCGCCGCGACCGAGGCGGGCGCGACCGTCCACTACGACACCGGCGCCGCGTGGCTCGAGCGGTCCGGCGACCGCGTCACCGCCGTGCGGACCACCCGCGGCGAGCGGATCCCGTGCGACGCCGTGGTCCTCACGCCCGATCTGCCGGTCAGCTACCGGCTGCTCGGGGTCACCCCGCGCCGCCCGGTGCGGCCGCGCTGGTCGCCGTCCGCGGTGGTGCTGCACGCGGGCGTGGACCGCACCTGGCCGGAGCTCGCGCACCACACGGTGTTCTTCGGCGCGCACTGGGACCGCACCTTCGACGAGATCCTGCGCCGCGGCCGGCTGATGAGCGACCCGTCGCTACTGGTGACCCGGCCGACCGCGACCGACCCGAGCCTCGCGCCGGCCGGCCGGCAGGTGCTGTCGGTGCTCGCGCCGTGCCCCAACCTCGCGGTCGGCCGCATCGACTGGGACCGGGTCGGACCGGCCTACCGGGCCGAGCTCGGCGCGGTGCTCGCGGCGCGTGGACTGACCGGCTTCGACGACTCGGTCGAGGTCGAACGCCTGGTCACGCCGGCAGACTGGGCTGCGGCAGGACTCGCGGCCGGCACCCCGTTCTCGCTGGCGCACACGTTCGGCCAGACCGGCCCGTTCCGGCCGCGCAACCTGGTCCGCGGCGTGGCGAACGCCGTCCTGGCGGGCTGTGGCACCACCCCGGGAGTCGGCATCCCGCCGGTCGTGATCTCCGGCCGGCTCGCCGCCCAACGGATAACGGGACCCGAACGTAGTAAAGCCGTGAGGTCATCCGCCCGCATGGCCGCGCGGTGACTTGCGATACTCCTGCGGGGCGCGTCGCGGACACCGACGGGGTGACGGCGGGCCGGATGGGGAGACACGGATGCGACTGCTATCACCCGCGGCACGCGGTGCCCGCCTGGTCGCACTGCTCGCGGCGGCCGCACTCGGCCTGACCGCGTGCACGAACGCGGTCGCCGGCGCGCCGACGGGCGTCGAGATCGGACCGCTCACCACGGCGGAGGCGGCCGCGTCGGCGCTCACGAACTTCGCGGAGTCCGCCGCGGCGAAGTATACGGGCAAGCTCACCGCGTCCGACGGCTCCGACCTCACCGTGGACATCACGGGCACCAGCACCGGCGAGGTGTTCGGCACGGTCACGGTCGAGGGCCTCGGCGCGACGATCATCGTGCTCGACAAGACCCTCTACCTGAAGGGCGCGCCGGAGTTCTGGGCCGCGATGGCCGCCCGGTTCGGCGTCACCTCCGGCGACGGCACCGCACTGGGCAACCGCTGGGTGAAGCTGCCGACCGTGCTACTCGGCGTCGAGTTCGGCGAGATCTTCACGCCGGACGTGATCAGCCAGACGGCCGGCAAGGCCACCAAGAACGCCAAGGACGAGCTGCCGACCAAGACCAAGTCCGTCGGCGCCGTCGAGGCCGTCGAGGTGCCCGTCGCCGGCGGCACCGTCTACCTCGCGAAGGACGCGCCGCACGGCGTGGTCAAGATCGACCTCGACTCGATCGGCAGCGCGGACAACACCAAGGCGAAGAACCTCGAGGTCGTGGTGGCCGACCTGTCCGGCAACATCAACAAGATCTACACCGACCTCGCGACGCAGGCGAAGAACGAGCTGGGCACCGCGGTCGACGCGCTCACCACCATCGACCAGGGCGCACACCGCTTCGACGCGTGCGGCGCGCCGAGCTGCACGCTCGTCATCGACATCACCAACCCGTCGAAGAAGGCCGTGGTCGTCCACCTGAAAGCCGACTGGACGGGCGACAACGCGGCGCTCGGCAGCTGCGAGGCGCAGTCCGCGCCGGTCGCGCCGGGCGCCGCGACCACCATGAGCTGCGCGATCGCGAGCCCGGAATGGGTTGGCTTCTACCAACGGGCCAACTCGGTGCCGGGCACGCACCCGTACGGCGCGGTGTGGACCGCGCTGGCGCTCGCCGACCCGCCGGACGTCACCGAGCTGTCCGACCGCGGCGCCGCCAAGCCCGCGGACGAGAAGAAGAAGGGGTCCGACAAGGGCCAGGCGGTGTACCAGATCACCTACGCCGACAAGGTGTGGAAGTACGGCGTGGTGGCTGCCCGCTACTGGCGCGACCACGCGACCGAGCAGCTCCGCGGCTGCCTCGCCAACACGAAGTCGTCGTGCTCGTACTCGCTCGTCACCACGTCGGAGAACCCGGTGTCGGCGTACGCCCTCGCGACCCAGCTCGTGGCGAAGTACACGAAGGACGAGGGCAAGTGTCCCGCCGGCCAGTGGGTGAGCTGCACGCGTTGACCCCGCTCGATAGCGCCTACCGCGCGTGCCGCCGGATCAACGCCCGCTACGGCCGGACGTACTTCCTGGCGACCCGGCTGCTGCCGGCGGACCGGCGACCGTCGGTCCACGCGCTGTACGGGTTCGCGCGGCTGGCCGACGAGATCGTGGACAACGCGGTCGCGCCGGGTGACCCCGGCCGGGCGCTCGACTCGCTGGAGAAGGCGCTCACCGAGGCGTTCGCGGGCGCGCCGCCGGCCCACCCGGTGCTCATGGCGCTCGTCGACACGGTGCGCCGGCACGACATCGACGAGTCGCTGTGCACGGAGTTCCTCGCGTCGATGCGGATGGACCTGACCGTCACCGACTACGCGACGTTCGCCGACCTCGCCGAGTACACCCACGGCTCGGCGCGGGTGATCGGGCTGCAGATGCTGCCCGTACTCGGCACGGTGGTCCCCCGCGCCGAGGCGGCGCCGTACGCGGCCGCGCTCGGCGAGGCGTTCCAGCTCACCAACTTCCTGCGGGACGTCGGCGAGGACCTCGACCGGGGCCGGCTGTACCTGCCGGCCGCCGAGCTTGCCGCGTTCGGCGTCGACCGGGCGCGGCTGGCGCGGGCGCACCGGACCGGCGCGGCGGACCCGGCGATCCGCCGCGCGCTCGCCCACCTGGTGGCGTACACGCACGCCGTCTACCGGCGCGCCGAACCGGGGATCTCCTTGCTGGCCAAGGAGTCCCGGCCGTGCATCGGCACCGCCGCCCGGCTGTACCGGCACATCCTCGACGAGATCGCCGACGGCGACTACGCGGTGCTCGGCCGTCGGATGGTCGTGCCGACCCACCGCAGGCTACGGATCGCCGCGCCGGGACTTGCCCTGGCGGCGGCCCGCGCGCTGCCCTTTCGGGTGCCCGGCGGCTCCCGATAACCCGGTCCGCGACGACTGCCCGCCGGCCCGCCCAACAGTCACAGTCTCTCCATTGGTCACGGCTGTCGTGGCCGGTCGCCGGAAGGACATTCGATGACGGTGCCAGACGGAGCCCAGCTCTCCGAAGACGGCAAGTACTGGTGGGACGGCGCCGACTGGCAGCCGGTCCCCACGGACGGTGGCGGGGACGCACCCCAGCAGGGTCAGCTCAGCGACGACGGCCAGTGGCAGTGGGACGGCAGCCAGTGGCAGCCCGCCGACGGCGCGGGCGGCGGTAACGGCGGTGGCGGCGGTGGCGGCGACCTCGCCGGCGCGTTGGCCGGGGTGGGCATCCAGATCTCGGCGGACGCGGCGGACGCCGGCTACATCCAGCAGGTCGCCGAGCACGTGAACAGCTGGTACAGCGGCCTCGACGAGAACAGCCGCACGATCGTCGACACGCTGACCGCCCAGGGCGCCGACACGCTGCTCGCCGACCCCGAGGTCGGGGTGGTGGCCGAGGGCGACCCGCTGATCACCGCGTTCGCGAGCAACACCATGACGCTGAACGAGTCGCTGCAGGCGACGAACCAGGCCCTCGAGCAGACCACCGCGGTCTGAGACCGAAAGGACAGAACGAATGTCTTGGGATGAGTTCACCGCCTGCGCGGGCCGGGACGGGGAGATCCTCGTCGAAGTCGGCGAGGACGGGATCAAGGAGATCGCGGGCCTGTGGAAGGCGTTGCCGCAGGACATCAAGGGGATGCTGATCGCGGCGTCCCGGTGGGGCGCCACCTACCTCGAGGCGGCGCTGGCCGCGGTCGGGATCGCGGCGGCGGAGGCCATCGCGGCGGCGGCCGCGGGCGCCGGGCTCGGCGTCGTCATGGCCGTGATCGTCGACTGTTACGACGAGCTGTAAGTCGACATGACGACGGGTGTCGCGCTGGCGTTGGCCGTGCTGTTGGCCGGCGCCGGCGCACCCAAGCTGTGGCGCCCCGGCTATGTGGCCGCGGCGCTGCGGCGGGTGTTCCGACGCGGCAGGCGCCCGGTCCTGCGGGCCGCGGGCCGGTTGTTGGGTGCGTGGGAGCTGCTGCTCGCGGCCGCGCTGTTGACCGTTGGTGGCGTCGCGTCGGTGCTGGTCGCCGCCGCGACGGCCGTGACGTTCGTCGGTTTCACAGGGTTCGTGGTGGTGGCGGTCCGGCGCGGCGCGTCGTGCGGTTGTTGGGCGTCGCTGACCGAGGGCCCGGCCGGTGGCGCCGAGCTGGCGCGCACCGGTGTCCTGAGCGTCGCCGCGGTCGCGCTGCCGTTCGCCGGCGTGCGGGAGACCGGCGTCGAGTGGGCGGCGGTCGGCTGGGCGCTCGCGTTGTTGGGGCTGACCTGGCTGGCGGCGGAGGTGGGCGAACGGCTGTCACCCGTGCGGTCGGCGAAGATCGCGAGACGGCTCGCGCTGCGTGCCGAACCGACCCGGCGCGGCCGGGCGTTGGCACGGCTGGCGTTCCTGGCCGGTTTCGTACACGCCGGCACGAACGCCGGGCAGCACCGCCTGGTCACCGCGCTGGCGATGCGTCAGCGCACGCCCGCCGTGGACAAGCCACCGCCACCCACGATCACGCTGCGCGTGCCGGTGGACCCACGCGTACCGGGTCAGAACGCCAGGGCCTGAGCCCTGCGCTTGACCTCACGGCCACCCGTCGCGCGCAGTGCGTCGATCGGGGTGCCGCCCGGCAGGGTGTCGTCCGGCGTGAACAGCCAGCGCAGCATGTCGGTCGGGGAGAACCGGGCGTCGCCGAGGACGGTGATGGTGCCGGGCAGACCCCGGACGACCTCGTTGTCATCGGTGAGGAAGACGGCGGGCACCATCAGCACCCCGGCTCTGCGGACCGCTATCAACTGGCCGTCGCGCAACGACTGGCGCACCTTCGAGATCGGCACGTCCAGTCGGTCGGCAACATCGGGCAGCGGCAGCATCGCGACGTCGGGACCCAGCACGTCATCAGCGGAGGGGATCGCACTCACCCCGCAAACGATGCCACAGGCGTGACCGGGCCGTAACCCGAGTCGGGTCACAGAATCGACGGCTTCACCACGCGGCCGCCGCGGGCTCCGTACCATCACGTGCGTGGACGAAAGGGGAGTCGGCTTGATCGGGGCGCTGCTGGAGCAGCGGTACCGGGTCGACGCGCTGCTCGCCCGCGGTGGCATGTCGGCCGTGTACCGCGGGCTGGACACCCGGCTGGATCGCCGGGTCGCGATCAAGGTGATGGACGAGCGGTTCGCCGACGACCGCAACTTCGTCGACCGCTTCGAACGTGAGGCCAGGTCGGCGGCCAAGATCCATCACCCGAACGTGGTCGCCGTGCATGACCAAGGCGTAGACACTTCACCTGCAGGTGATCTTGTCTACCTCGTGATGGAGCTGGTCGACGGCGGCACGCTGCGCGACCTCATCTCCGAACGCGGCCCGCTCGACGTGCCGCTCACGCTGGCCATCATGGAGCCGGTGCTCGCCGCACTCGCGGCCGCGCACCGCGCCGGGCTCGTGCACCGCGACGTGAAGCCGGAGAACGTGCTGATCGGGCACGGCGGCGAGAGCGGCACCGCGGTCAAGGTCGGCGACTTCGGCCTGGTGCGTGCCATTCACAGCGCGGGCACCACGAGCGCGAGCGTCATCCTCGGCACCGTCGCCTACCTCTCCCCCGAGCAGGTCACGACCGGCGCGGCGACCGCGCGCGGCGACGTGTACTCGGCGGGCATCGTGCTGTTCGAGGCGCTCACCGGCACCGCGCCCTACACCGGCGACAGCGCCATCTCGGTGGCCTACCGGCACGTGAACGACGACGTCCCGGCGCCGAGCACGCTGGTCAGCGGCATCCCGCCGGAGCTGGACGAGCTGGTGCTGCGTGTCACCAGGCGCGACCCGGCCGCGCGCCCGGTCGACGGCGCGGCGTTCCTCGCCGAGCTGCTGAGCCTGCGCGCCCGCCTCGGGGTGCCGAGCATCCCGGTCCCCGTGCCGGCGCCGGCGATCTCCGACCGCACGGTGCCGGTGTCGCCTGCCACGCTCGCGGCGGCCGCGGCGCGCAACCCGGCGGCCGGCGCGACGTCCGGCGAGCTGAGCCTCGCCGAGCTGGCGTCGGAGCGGACGATCACGCACGGTGTCCCGGTGGCCGCGAGCGCACCGGCGGTCGCCAACGCCACGATCGTGCGGCAGGCGCCGGCCGGCTTCCGGCCGATCGGCCCGCAGGGCACCAGGGCGATGCTGCGCACCGACCTGGACCGCGCGGGCGCGCCGACCGAGTTCGTGCCGCCGACCCACGCGCCGCACACCCCGACCTCCGGGCGCCTGCCCGCGCAGCAACCGCCTCAGCCACCGAGGACGAACCGGCCACCTCGGCCGCCGATGCCACCGCGCAAGCCGCCGAACCGGACCGGCCAGATCGTGCTGTGGAGCACGATCGCGGTGCTGGTCCTGGCACTGGTCGGCACCACGACCTGGTGGTTCACCTCCGGTCGCTGGCGGACGGTGCCGGACGTGGCCGGGCTGTCCCAGCCAGAGGCCGAGGCGAAGCTCACCGACAGCGACCTGAAGCCGCAGATCGAGCTGCAACGGGACAACAAGGTCGAGCGGGGCACGGTGATCGGCACCGACCCCGGCAACGGCGAGGAGATCCTGCGCGGCGAGCCGATCAAGCTGATCGTGTCCATGGGCCGGCCGAGGGTGCCGCAGGTGGCCCGCGGCTCCGAGGTGTCGGACGCTGAGGCGCGGATCAGGGACGCCAAGCTCGTCCCGGACCGCGACGACGGGCAGAACGAGTTCTCCGACGACGTGCCGAAGGGCAAGGTGCTCGACGTCAACCCGTCGGCGGGCAGCGAGCTGGAGATCGGCAAGCGGGTCGTCATCGTGCTCAGCAAGGGCCCGGAGCCCAAGCCGGTGCCGGACGTGAAGAACAAGACACACGACGAGGCGTTCAACGAGCTGCGGAGCAAGGGTTTCGAGCCGGTCGACCTGCCCGGCGAGTTCGCGGCGGACGTCGAGGGCGGCCGGGTGATCCGCACGGATCCCGAGGCGGGCAAGAAGCTCGACGGCGACAAGAAGGTCGGCGTCGTCGTGTCCACGGCCGTGACCGTGCCCGACGTGACGGGCCGGACCGTCGACGAGGCGACCGCCATGCTCGCCCAGGCCGGCCTCCAGATCGAGGTCCAGGGCATCAACAACGGCGGCGCGCACGTGGCCGTACAGCAACCCGCGGCGAACTCCCGGGTACAGCCTGGCTCGAAAGTTGGCGTCTTCGCGTTCTGACCGGGTGAAAATCGGCCACGTCGCGTGGCCGTAACCCCCTGGTCACGCGATGCTGGTGGAGTGGGAGCCATGGGTCGACTGAGCGGGCTGGACGCGGCGTTCCTGAGTCTGGAGACGCCGGACCGGCCGATGCATCTCGGCGCGGTGGCGATCTTCCGCGGCGCGGTCGAACACGCCGGGTTGCGGTCGCTGCTCGCCGAACGCGCGGCCCGGCTACCGGCACTGCGGGTGGCCGGCCGGTGGTTCCCGTCGTGGTGGCCGGCGTCGGACTTCGACGCGGCAGAGCACCTCCACGACTACGCGGTGACGGACCGGCGGACGTTCGAGTCGTACGCGGCGGGCTGGCTCGCGGCCCCGCTCGACCTGACCCGGCCGCCGTGGGACGTGCACGTGGTGACCGGGCTGCCGGACGAGAAGTTCGCGGTGCTCGTGAAGCTGCACCACTCGCTCGCGGACGGGGCGGGCGCGGTCGCCCTCGCCGGCGCGCTGCTCGACGGCGGTGCGTCGCCGACCAGGGCCACGACACCGCCCGCGCCGCCGGGACTCGCGGAGTCCGCCGCGCTGGCCGGCGCGGTGGCGCGGGCCGTGCGCAGACCGCCGGTGCCCGCGATGCTCACGTCGCTGTCCGGGAGCGGCTCGGCCAGACGGGTGGCGTTCGTCCGGCTCGACCTCGCGGACGTGCGGCAGATCCGGCGCCGGCACGGCGGCACCACCAACGACGTGGCGCTGGCGGTGCTGGCCGGCGGGCTGCGGCAGTGGCTGCGGACCCGCGACGTGCCGGTGGACGGCCGCACGCCGAGGGCGCTGATCCCGGTGAACACCCGAGCGCGTGGCGGTGCCGGCGGCAACCAGCTTTCGGGTTACCTGTGCGACCTGCCGGTCGGGATCGCCGACCCGGTCGACCGGCTGCGTGCCGTGCGCGCGGCGATGGACCGCAACAAGGCGGCCGGCCCGACGAAGGGCGCCGGCGCGTTGCCGATCCTGGCCGACCGGCTGCCGCCCGTGCTGCACCGGCTGTGCATGCCGGTCGCGGGAGTGGCCGCGCCGCTGTTGTTCGACACGGTCGTGACGAACGTGCCGCTGCCGTCGGTGCCGCTCACGCTGGCCGGCGCGCCACTGGCCGAGGTGTACCCGTTCGCGCCGCTCGGGCCGGGACACGCGATCGGCTTCGCGATCTCGCAGTACCGCGACGCGGTCCACATCGGACTGCAGACCGACCGGGACGCGGTGCCCGACATCGACGTGCTGGCCTCGGCGATCGCCAAGTCGTGCTCAACGCTGCACGAGCTGGCCCAGTAACCCCGCGAGTCTCCCGTTCAGAACCGGTGAGTCGACGTTTCGCGACCATCGGTGTGAGGGACGAAAGGTCGACTCGCGGGTCGCCAACGGGAGACTCGCGGGTCAGCTCCGGAGCATCTCCGCTACCAGGAACGCCAGCTCGAGCGACTGCTGGGTGTTCAGCCGCGGGTCGCAGGCGGTCTCGTAGCGGCCGTGCAGGTCGGCGTCGGAGATGTCCTGCGCGCCGCCGAGGCACTCGGTGACGTCCTCGCCGGTCAGCTCGACGTGGATGCCGCCGGGGTGGCTACCGAGCCTGCGGTGCACCTCGAAGAAGCCCTGGACCTCGTCGACGATGCGGTCGAAGTGGCGGGTCTTGTAGCCGGTGGACGACTCGTGCGTGTTGCCGTGCATCGGGTCGCACTGCCAGATCACCCGGTGGCCGGACGCCTCCACCTTCTCGACGATCGGCGGGAGCGCGTCGCGCACGTTGCCGTTGCCC
>Ga0193716_1000886_pt1 | contig 17797 bp, 15 predicted proteins | sample U2c1metaG_FD_145901 | JGI IMG/M metagenome (GOLD analysis project Ga0193716, IMG submission 145901) | Soil microbial communities from a riparian zone of the East river system, Colorado, United States - U2c1 | ecosystem: Environmental > Terrestrial > Soil > Riparian zone | place: USA: East River...
AGGGCCGGGCTGGAGGGCACCGATCTGCACCCCACCGCTGGGCATGGCCATGGCGGGCACTCCCCCGCTGAGTCGGGACGTGTCCGGCACGGCGCCGAGGCCCGACGGGATCGGCGGGACCACGCCGGAGGTCTGGGTCGAGATGTCCAGCGGCGTGTGCGAGCCGCCCGGCAGCGATTCCCCAACCGGGCTGGAGATGCCGGCCGACAACGGCTCACCGCCGCCGAACCCGTCGGTCGAGGACGTCGGGGACGACGATCCGGTGTCCGACGACGATCCGGTGTCCTGGGAGACCTCCTGGCCCTCGGCGGGTCCCGGGTCCGCCGCGCTCAAGGGGCTCGCGAGGGCGTCGCCCTGCTGCTGGTCGGCGCCGGACTCCGCGCCCGGTCCGGCCTCCGCCTCGGCGCCGAGGCTCTGCTGGCTGATGCTCGACAGCGCCGTCTGGATCAGTTCCACGACGGCCATGCCGCCCTGCACGAGCTTGAGCAGGTTGTCCCCGCTGGCCACGAGCGCCGCCAGCTTCGCGGCGATCCGTAGCGCGTACTCCACGGCGATCCCCACGCACGGCGGGATGGCCTCCGCGACGCTCTCGCCGAAGGTCTCCGCGGCCCTCGCGATGGCCTGGGTCAGGATCGGCACGATCTGCGCGACCGCCTCGGCGATCAGCTCGGTGATCTCCGCGATGGCCTGTGCGACCACCTGGCCAGCGCCGATGATCGAGCTGCCCACCGTGTTGCTTGCCTGGCCGAGGCCGGCGACGCCGTCCGCGTGCGCCGCGCCGGCCTCGCGGTACTCCGACGCGGCCGTGCCGGACCAGGTGGAGGTCTGCGCGCTGGTCGACGCCCGGTAGGAGTCGGCGACGCCGGCCATATCCTGCCCGGCGTCGCCGAAGTCCTGCGCGCCGGACGTGACCGAGGCGGCGTTGCCGCCCTGCAACTGGGTGAGCGGCTCGCCGAGGAACGACACGAAGGGCGTGAACCAGCTAAGACCGGCCGCCGCGAGCCCGGACAGCGGGTTGAGCGACGACCCCAGCAGCCCCAGCGGCGCGCCCGGCACGCCGAGGCCGGGCGCCACCCAACCGTTGGTGCGCACGGCATCGTCGGTCGCCCTCAGGTCGACGACCATCTGCGCGGTGTTCGTGTCGGTCATCGGGGGTACTCCCGGGTCAGGTTGTCGGCGTTGGTCTCATCGGTGTGCTGGTAGTTGGCAGCCGTCCGGGTGATGCCGGTGCTCAGCTCGGCCACCGACGACGACGCCGCCGTGGTCGTGTTCGCGACCTGCGTCATGGCGCCCTGCAGACCGGACGTGAGGAACTGGGTGAACGGGCCGAGCGCGAGGTCGGCGAGACCGCTCGGCAGTCGCCCGCCGATGGCGGAGAGCTGGTCGGCGATGTCGTCGACGCTGCCCGCGTGCCCGCGGAGCTGCTCGGGGTCGAGGTCGAAGTCGGTGCTCATTGGGTGACCTCCGGGTTGGCGAAGTAGTCGTCCTCGTTGTGGGCCTTGTGCACCGGCGCACCGGCCGGCAGGTGTTGCTTGATCACGTCGAGTGCCGGGCCGTCGCCGAAGTACCTGGTCGTGATGCCGACGATCTGGGCGCTGACCGCGTGCCGCGCCTTCCGTGTGGTGTCGAGGATCAGCCGTGCCAACTCGTCGGCCTCCAGCGCACGGGCCGCCGGCGTGAGGGTGAGATCCTCGAGCGTGCCGCTGGCGCTGACCCGCACCTCGACCTCGCCGCGGCGGGAGGTCGCCGTCGCGCCGACCTCCTGAAGGCGCGCACCGGCCTGCTTCGCCCGCGACGCGACGTCAGTGATCCGCTTGTCGTACTGCGCGAGCCACTCTTCAGGATCCATCATGTTCCTTTCTCGCGATCATGGCCACACTGCTGAGCGTGTGGCGAATCTCGTTCTGTCGCAACGAGTTGACGCTGACCCACCCGTCCTCCGCGCGGTTCACCCGCACCCGGCCGCGTGGTCCGTCCAACCAGGACAGTTCGGTCTCGGCACGGGCGCCGCGGCGGGTCGCACCGAGCTGACCGGTGCCGGTCAGCTCGGGCAACACCACGCCGAGCTCCTCGATCAGACCGACATCGCCGCCGTCCGGCGGGAGCGTGATCGGCATGGTCACGGCCGAGTCGACCTCGGGCACCATGGCGAACAGCTCGTCGGCAAGCGCGTTCTGCGCGACCCGGCGGATCCGCACCCCGGTCGTCGCAGAACGCCCGCCGAGGGGCTGGCGGCAGATCAGCGTCCAGGACCGGTAGACGATGGCGACGACGCCGACGGCCCCGTCCTGGCCTGTCAGCACGAGATCGACCGTGCCCCGGTGCTCCCGCAACGCCGTGACCACCTCGGCCGCGACGCCGAGCGGGCCGCGTTCGCCGGCCAGCCCGCGTGACCGCAGGGTCACCCCCGCCGCGGCCAGCAGCACCTCCCGCTCCGCCTCGATCCGGCCGAACTCCGGCACCCGCAACGGAAACGGGAACCGCACCCCGGCGTGCGTCGCGAGCAGGTCCAGCTCGACGAGTCCGAACCCGACGCCGTCGTGCTCCGGGTGGGTCTCCAGCACGGGCGCGGCGGTCATCCCGCCGACTCCCCGTCGGTGAGCCGCCACGCGACCTCGCGGTCGCCGTCCTGGTACTGGTGCACGGTGTCGTTCAGCGCCCGGTGGTAGCTGGCCAGCTCACCGTCGGCCGCGGTGACCTCACCGGTCAGCCCGACCGGCCCGGCCGCCTCGCGCAGCCGCATCGCGAGGTGCAGCGCGGGTGGCGAGGTGCCGAGCAGCGGGTGGTGCTCGGCAAGCTGCCCCGCGGTGGACACCAGGGCATTCGTCTGGTCGCCGATGTCGGTCAACGCCCTGACCTGTCCGATCAGCTCGTCGGTCCGGACCTCGAAGCCGTGCTGAGGTGACTTCCTAGAAGCCAAGGTTGTGCTCTCTGTCCGTGAGGTCCCCGATCACCGGGGCACTGGGTCGCTGATCCAGCGCGAAGAGCCCGTTGTCCACGTTCGGCAGCCGGTTCTGGTGGGGCTTGTCCCGGTCGTCGTCCGCCGATCGCGGCGCCATGGGCGGCATGTAGCCACCGGCGCCCGTCGCACGCATGGCGGCCACGTCGGCCAGTGCGGCGCGCTCCGCGGCCAGCACGCTCTGCATGGGACCGGCGCCGACCATGCCGCCGGGACCAGGCTGGGCGCCGCCCCCGACCAGCCGGGACCAGGGCACACCACCGCCAACGCCCCGCCCCTCGGACAGTCCGCCGGTGGCCCCGGCCGCGGCCGCGGTCGTCGCGTCCATGCCGTCGACCCCGTAGGACCTGGACCTGGTGGCGTCGGGCTGCGTCGGCACGACCTGGTGGCTGCTGTTGCGCAGGCTCGACTCGTAGCGCTGCATCACCCGCACCGCCTCGGCCTTGGACATGCCCGACACGGCGTCGGCGGTGAATACCCGTGCGCCGCCGACCAGCACCGCCTCGAGCGGGTTCATCGGTCCGGCGCCGACCGCGCTCGTCATCAGGGTCATCGGGTCCGCGGGCGGCGGCGGCATGGTGTTCCGCGCGGTGGCCAGCGCGTCGCCCGCGTCGCTCGCCGCCTTCTGGACCGTGGCCGCCCTGGCGCCCGCGTTCCAGATCCGGTCGGACAGCTCCGCGAGCCGATCCGCGGCCAGCTCGGCCGCCCGCCCCTGCCAGTTCGAGCGCAGGCCGGTCGCCTCACGGCGCAGCTCGTCGGCGTGCCCGGTCAGCGCGGAGCTGTGCCGGCCCCATTCGTCGGCGACCGCGCCGACGTCCCCGACATCCGCGTCCTCCCACAGCATCCGGTAGAGCTGATCGTGGGTGTAGGCGTTCCAGTTCGTGCTACCCGGTGGGATGGGCGAGGCGAAGAACTCCGCCCACACGCTGTCCAACGCGTTGGTCAGCGTGTGGGCCAGCGTCCCGAGCGGTCCGCTCGGACTGAGTACCCCGGTGACCACGCCCGTCAGATCCTCGACAGTTTCGAACACGACACGGACAGTGGCGCAGACCCGGTCACCGGACCAGGACGCGGACCGGCCATGTATGTCCGCTGGCGGAAAACCGCAGGTCAGCCAGCGGTCAGCTGAGCCTGGAGGCGGGCGTGGCGGAACTGGTAGACCGCACCGACCTGGCGCAGCACACCGCGGCGACAGGCGTCGTCGAGGAAGGCGGCGACCGACCACGGCAGCCGCCCGGTCAACGGCAGCCAGACCCGCGCGAACACCACCCACTGTCCCCACGCGGACAGGCTGATCCCGATCAGGAGTCCGATCACGGGCCCGAGTACGAGGTCGAGCGGGTACGCGACCGGGTTCACGTACCCGACCCCGAAGGCGATCACCAGCAGGTGCGCGACGCCGAGGACCAACCCCCAGGCGAGGAACTCGACCACCACGGTCGCCCGGTTGGTGCGCAGCAGGTCGGTGGGACCCACCGCGGACCGGATGTCGACCGGGGCCTCGAAGCCGGCCATCAGCCCCCAGCCGAGGCCGGCCAGCATGCCGAAACCGGTGCCGGCCGCGAGCCAGCCAAGAAACCCGAAGCCGAGCAGTCCCATGGGTTCGAGCCCGGCCGTGCCCGCGAACGCCAGCACCAGACCGAGCCCGACGCCGCCGGTCACCCCCACCATGAGCCGGGGCCGGAACGTCGTGCGGAGCTGCCGTGCGCCGCCACGGACGCGCAGCCGCATCCGCGACGGCTCGAACGCGCCGCCGCCGAGCATGATCCCGGCGCCGTGCGCGAGCCCGAGCGCCAATCCGAAACCGAGCCAGTTCCCCAACCCGCCGACGAACGCGACGAGCCCGCGCCCGCCCGCCAGCGTGTCCACCAGCCAGATCAGGAACCCACTGAGCAGCCCGATGACCAGCCCGGACACCAGCCCGACGACCAGCATGCGCGAGCCGCGGCGCATCCCGCCGCCCAACTGCCACCAGGCGAGGTCCTGGGTGTCGAGCAGGTCGAGGTGCTTGGCGAGGTACGCGAGCCAGTCCCGGACCCGCGCGGAGTCCCATGGCGAGTGCCGGTCCTCGTACACCGTGGGGATGAAGCTGCCCAGCAGGTGGTCCTCCAGCTCGTGCTGACTGCCGAACCGGTCGGTGTCCAGCAACGTCGCCGGGTCGTGCCCGGCGGGGCCGCTGTAGATGGTGCGGGCGAGCCCCACCATCAGCGGAGTGGTGAGTACCGCGCGAAGGTTGACGCAGGCCGGCCGTTCCGGGTGGTCACGCAGTTCCGCCAGCACCGGGTCCCACACGGTCGCGCCGCCGTTCCTGCGTGTGGTGCGGGGCAGGTAGTCGATCAGGTCGGTCACGGTGAGGTCGGTCAACCGGACGGCCGCCGCGGCGGTCAGTGCGTCGGCGCCGGCCACGGCCGCGTACTCACCGGGGCGGCTGGTCAACAGCAGCGGCAGGGTCGTGGCGTTGAGCGCGTCGAGCGCGGCCCGGTGCAGCCCGGCAGCCAACTCGTCGAACCCGTCCAGCACCGGCAGGATGCGACCGGCCTCGACAAGGGCCGTCGCCAGGTTCGACTCGTCGCGGACGGTCGCCGCCAGCCCGGGGTGATCGCGCGTCAGCTGACCGGCCAGCCAGTCCCGGAATGGCGTGACAAGCGGGTTCCAAGACCCGAGGCTGAGGACGACCGGCACGGCATCACCACGTTCGCGGGTCCGCAACAGGTCGAGCACGAACCGCGCGGCAAGCACCGACTTGCCCGATCCCGCCCTGCCGAGCACCACCAGCCGCCCGGACGGGATCCGCCGGTAGACCTCGGCGATCTCGGGCAGCCGACCGACCAGGTCCAGCGGCTCGGCGGACTCACCAGGCAGGACCCGGCAGATGTTCTCCCAGTGGTCCATCACGGCGTCGGGCGCCTGCTGCCAGCGAACCGGCAGCGGAAACGGATCCTGGATCCGCCGCAGCTCCTCTTCCCTGCCAAGACGTGCGCCGACCGCGTGCGCGAGATCGTCGGTGGCCTCCGCCAGCCTGCGCTCGAACGCCGACTCCGGTCGCCCTTCCGTGACACCGAACGTCGGTCCGTCGGCGACGGCCAACATCTTGGCCTTCTGGTCCGGCTCGAGGCTCAGCGCGTCGGCGAGCAGCCGAACCGTGTCCATCTGCGGGTTGGCGCTCTCGCCGGTCTCCAACCGACGGATCGTCCGCACCGACAAGCCGGTGCGTTCCGCCAGCACCTCCTGTGTCAACGCCGTCTGCCGCCGAAACTGCCGAAGCAGCACACTGAACTGACTCGTCACGGATCGCACCCTATCCAACGCAACCAGCGACCATGGCCATGTTGCGAAGATCGGGTCCCAGCCGGGAAAGTCACCTGGCTAGGGGGAGTTAAGGGTTACCGGGGGTTGCCGGGGTCTTTACGGTGCAGGGAAAGGACTCCGCACGGCGGCGGGTGCGGTGGTCGGTCGTGTGTCGACTGGTTTACGTGAGCTCATACTCGAGGAGATCGAGGCAACCCCCGGCGAACTGAGCTACTCCCCTGACATACCGATCGGCGTGGCGGCGGAAGGGCCTGCCGCCGCGCTGGTGTTCGCCTATCTGAACCGGGCCGCGGAGCTATGGGAAACCGGGTACGCCTCGGCGTCGGATATCGATACCGCGATGCGGTTGGGGTGCGGGCTGCCGTCCGGGCCTTTCGCGATGATCGACATGATCGGGGCGGAGGTCGTGCGCGGTGTGCTGGCGCGCATGCACGTTATTACCGGCGACCCGTCTTTCGCGCCTGCGCCATTGTTCGCGGATTTCACGCGCGTCCACCGGCGGCCGACTGTCACGCCCGTCACCGGAACGGCGACTGCGCGGCGGATCGACCGTGTTGGCGTGGTCGGCACCGGGACCATGGCGCGGGGGATCGCCGAGGTGGCGGTGACCGCGGGGCTGCCGACTGTGCTCGTCGGGCGGGACCACGCGCGGGCCGAGCAGGCCGTGGCGAAGATCGCGGCGTCGATGGAGCGGTCGGTCGGCAAGGGGCGGATGGTCGAGGCGGAGCGCGACCGGGCGCTGGGTCTGCTGGCCCCGGCCGGGGAGCGCGGCGCGCTGGCCCACGTCGACCTGGTCGTGGAGGCCGTGGTCGAGGACGTGGCGGTCAAGCGGGAACTGTTTGCCGACCTCGGGCGGATCTGCGCGCCGGGGGCGGTGCTGGCGACGACCACGTCGAGCCTGCCGGTGGCCGAGTGCGCCGTCGCGTCGGGCCGGCCATGGGACGTGGTGGGACTGCACTTCTTCAACCCGGCGCCCGCGATGCGGCTGGTCGAGGTGGTGCGGACCGACGCGACCGCGGCCGACGTCGTGGCCACGGCACTGGCGCTGTGCCCGCGCTTGGACAAGACCGGTGTCGAGTGCGGCGACCGGACCGGGTTCATCGTCAACTACCTGCTGTTCGCCTACCTGAACCGGGCCGTCGCGCTGCTCGACGACGGCGCCGATCCCGAGGCCGTCGACACCGCGGTCACGACCGAGTTCGGCTATCCGCTCGGCCCGTTCGCCCTGCTTGACGTGGTCGGCTTGGACGTGTCGCTTGCCATCCTGCGCCGGCTGCACCTGGCCTTCCCCGAACCGGACTTCCGCGCCGCACGGCAACTGGACGAGTTGGTGGTCCGGGGGCGGCTCGGACGGAAGACGGGAGGCGGGTTCCGCTGACCGGCTTCGTCGGCCAGCACCCCGCTGCCTGCCCGGCGGCCGTGCGGCGGCCGGGCAGGTAGCGGGGTCAGGGCGCCGGGTTACGGGATGTCGACATCGAGGGAGCCGGTGAACGCGCCAACCGGGCTCGGGATGGAGTAGGTGATGGTGGCGGTCTGGCCGCTCAGGAACGGGCCGCCGGTCCAGCTACCGGTGCGGGTGCCAAGGACACCCGCCTGCATCGTGATCGTGCCGGAGCCATAGCCGTTGGTCTGGATCGTGCCGGTGAAGGTGGCGCCGAACGCGCCAAGGAAGGTGTCGATGGTGCAGCTACCGGACACCGTGGTGCCGGCCGTGCTCGCGGTGCAGAAGGACTCGGCCGCCGACACGGTGGGCGCCGGGGCGGCGGTGGCGGCGGCCGGGGCGACCACCGCGATCAGGCCGGCCGCGGTGGTGGCGACGACCGCGGACAGGACACGAGAAACGGAATTCACGATTTCCTCCGATTCATTGGGAAAGAATCACGTGCACACGATGGTGTCAGACAGAATGCATTCGTGGAAACACTCCGGACACCGAAGCGATATTCGTCTCATAGTGGTCAGCAGGGGGTGCTAACGGCCAGTCCGGCGGACCACAGGGGTTATCGGAAACACCCCAGAAATACGGATAGGAGTTGACTGGCGGTGGCGTCGAAATACATCATCGGCTGCGTCTGCGTTATTCCTCCAATGGGGGCGGCATGAGCGAGCATTTCGATTTCGGGGACCCCCGGCTGCTGGCCGACCGGTTCGCCTACTACCGGCGGTTCCGGGAGACCGACCCGGTCCACAAGACCCCGCACGGCTACTGGATGCTGTTCCGCTACGAGGACGCCGAGTCCCTCCTCAAGTCACCCGCGGCGTCCAGCGACTTCCCCGCCAACCCCGACTGGGCGCGCGCCCGCGGCGGACCGACGAGCCCGGTGGTGCGGGCAGCGAGCAAATGGCTGCTGATGCGGGACGGGCCGTCGCACAAGCGGGTGCGGCGGGTGGTCGGGAAACTGTTCACCCCCAAGGTGATCGAGCGAATGCGGACCCGGGTGCCGGAGATCGTCGACCGGCTGCTGGCCGGGGTCGACGACGCCCGCGAGGTGGACCTGATGTCCGCGCTGGCGTTCCCGGTGCCCATCGCGGTGGTCAGCGAGCTGATCGGCGTGCCGGAGCCCGACCGCGAGGCGCTGCGGGTGTGGAGCGAGTCGATGGGGCACGTCATCGACCGCACGGTGACCCCACGCCGCCTCATCGCGATGAACAAGGCCGAGCCAAGGATCCGCGCCTACACCGCGGGGATGCTGAAGAACGTCGGCCCCGAGGACAACCTGGTCTCGCTCATGGCCCGCTCCGACGCCGCGTTCACCGAGGAGGAGATCGCGGCCAACGTGGGCCTGGTCTACAACGCGGGCCACGAGACGACCGCCAACCTCATCGGCAACGGCATGCTCGCCCTGCTGCGGGACCCCGGCGCGCTGAAGGCGCTGCGCGAGGACCCGTCGCTGATGAACACCGCCGTCGAGGAGCTGTCCCGGTTCGACCCGTCGGCGCGGTTCGCCTGCCGGGTCCTCACCGACGATGTCGAGATCGGCGGCAAGGAGATCCCCGCCGGCGAGGCGGTGTTCGTCGCGTTCGACGCCGCCGGCCGCGACCCGGAGCGCTACCCCGACCCCGACCGCCTCGACCTGAGCCGCACCGGGGTGCGATCACTGGCCTTCAGCGCCGGGCCGCACCACTGCATCGGCAAGATGCTGGCCCAGGTCGAGGCGGGCGGGGTGTTCGGGACGCTGCTCGCGCGCTACCCCAAGATCGAGCTGGCGGTGGACGAGCCGCGCCACCGCGAGCACTTCAACCTCCGCATGCTCGAAGAGCTGCCGCTACGTCTGACCCGGTGAACCGGACGCTCGCCCCTCAGGACACAGCCACGTGCCGGTGGGCGGCGATGCGCCGCTCGATCGCGTCTACCGCCGCCGCAGGGCCGCCCGCCTGCCGGATCTCGCCCTGCATGCGCTTGACGCGGTTGGCGGTGAGCGGGTCGGCGGCGACATCGCCGACCGCGGCCAGCAACCGCTGCGGGGTGAGCGCCTCCTGGCGCACGACGCGGCCGAGGCCGAGCTCCGCGACCCGGTGCGCGTTGACCTTGTGCTCCGGCGAGGACGGCACGAGCACGAGCGGCACGCCCTTGTGCAGCCCGCCCATGGTGCTGCCGAGGCCGGCGTGGGAGACGAACACGGCGGCGTGCTCGAGCACCGAAAGGTGCGGGATCCAGGAGTGTGCCTCGATGTTGGGCGGCAGGGGCGCGAGGTCGGCCGGATCGACGGCGTTGTGCACCGCGAGGACGACGTGCCACGGGGTGCCGGCGAAGGTGTCCACGCACATCCGGAAGAACTCCGGCTGCCGGTTCACGCTGGTGCCGAGCGAGATCAGCACGACCGGCCCCGCGCCATCCGGCGGGCGCCACGGCGCCTCGGCGCGCTCGGCGTACTCCAGGCACGGGCCCATGAAGGTGAACCGGTCGTCGAAGGAGCCCCCAGCGGGCTGGAACCGGCGCGGGTGGAAGACCAGGTTCAGGTCGTCCACCTGGCCCATGACCTCCTCGACGGTGCGGTCGGACTGGCCGTGGTCGGCCAGGACCCCGTTGAGCCGCTTGAAGAACGCGCGCAGCGCGGGGTGGCCCCAGCTTCCCTTGTCCGCCATCGTGTCGAGCATGGCGTCGAGGAACGAGAAGTGCTTGTTCGACGCTATGCACGGGAAGCACTCGGCGGCGGGCACGTCCCACTTGCGGGCCAGGATGCGGCCCGCGTGGTAGACGGTCATGTCGAAGGCGATCAGGTCGGGCCGGTCCTCGGCAAGCACCGGTTCGGCGGCGGCCAGGATGTCGACGGTCTCCTGCAGGTAGATGCCGGGCATCCGCGAGGTCGCGTCGGCGTTGACCACTTCGGACAGGTCGACGTGCACGAGTTGCGAGTCGTAGCCGATCACACGGGCGCCGGTCGCGGCGACGGTGTCGACAAGCCGGTCGCCCGTGACGTAGGTGACGCGGTGGCCGCGGTCGACCAGCTCCGCGATCACCCCGAGCGTCGGGATGACGTGGCCGTAGCCGGAGTTGTTGAAGAACGCGATGTGGCTCACCGGACACCTGCCGTCTCCCGCGCGCCCGTGAGGGCGGCGACGGTGCTGACCACGCCGTCGCGCAGGGACAGCCGAGGCCGCCAGCCGGTGACGGCGTGGAAACGGGCCGGGTCGATGTCGACGTCCACCAGGTCGGTGCTCAGCGAGTTGGCTGGCGGCGGCACACAGGTGACCGCGACCGCGGGCTGGTTGGTCAGGTCGGCGACGACCTGGGCGATCTCGGCGAACACCTTGCCAAGCGGGGCGCCGCGGCCGGTGCCGACGGGCCAGTAGGTGCCGGTGAGGGCATCCAGGTGGTCCAAGGTGTCCATGAAGGCGGCGGTGACGTCGTCGATGTGCACGAGATCACGGCGGACGGTGCCGTCGTTCCACAGGGTCAGTGCGTCACCGTCGAGCGCCTTGCGGGCCATGGTCGCCACGATGTTGGGGCGGGTGCCCGGCTCGTAGCCGAAGACCGGCGCAAGGCGCAGGGTCACCGCGCGCAGCGCGCCGTCGAGGGTGGCCAGCTCCAGTGCCCGCTCCGCGGTGAGCTTCTGAGTGCAGTAGGCACTGCGCCGGCTGGTCGGCTCGCGGTCGAGGTGGTCCTCGCCGTTGAGGCCGGTGCCCGCGAACACCACGAACGGGTTGCGGCGGCCAGCGCGGCAGACGGACACGAGGTCCCGGACCAGGCCGACGTTGACGCGTTCGCCGACGGTGGCCTCGTCGGCGGCCCGCCAGGAGTGGGCGGCGAGGTGGATGACGACGTCGGCGTCCTCGACCGCGGCGGCCAGCGCGCCGGGCCGGGTGAGGTCGGCGCCGAGGACCTCGACGTCGGCGACCGGGTCGCACAGGACGGGCGGCGGCCGCCGCGACACCAACCGCAGCCGGACCGGCCGCTCGGCCAACGCGCGGCTGACCGCGGTGCCGATGAAGCCGGCGGCGCCAAGGACGGCGACTCGTGTGCGGGTCTCAGCCATGTCCGTTCCCGTCTCCCGGTGTCTCGTCTGGCCGGTCGGCGGACCGCTTGAGGTAGTCCTCGACGACGTCGGCGCCGTGCGCCCCGCCCCCGGCGCGCCGGATCGCGGCGCTCATGGCCTCGACGCGGGCCCGGACTCCTTGGTCGGCGTGCAGTTCCGCCACCGCGGCGCGCAGGCCGGCCGCGGTGATCTCCCGCTTGGCGAGCACGCTGCCGAGGCCGAGTTCGACCACCCGGTCCGCGTTGACCATCTGCTCGCCGGAGTTCGGCACCACGACGACCGGGGTGTCCTTGGCGAAGGCGGCCATCAGGGTGCCCAGCCCACCGTGGCAGAGCAGGATGTCGGTGTGCTCAAGCACGGCGAGCTGCGGAAGCCAGCGGTGCACCTCGACGTTGGGCGGCAACTCGCCGACCGCGTCGAGGTCGAGCCCCTTGTGCGCGTGCAGGACGACCTGCCAGTCGCTGTCGCGGAACGCGTCGACGCAGGTGCGGTAGAAGTCCGGATCGCGGAACACGCTGGTGCCGAGCGAAACCATGAGAACCCGGCGGCCGTCGGCGGGCGGGCGCCACTCGCCGGGGTCGGTGCCGAAGGTGAGGTTGGGCCCCACGAAGGCGTAGCGGTCGTCGAAGGTCTCCCCCGCGAACTGGAACTCCCTCGGGTAGAAGCCGACGTAGAGCCCTTCCTGCTCGCGGAAGACCTCGTCCAGCGTGAGGTGGCTCTGGCCGTGCTCGGCCAGCAGCGACACCAGACCGCGCAGCGCCCGCGCGACGTGGGGGCGGCGCTTGGGCAGCGAGCCGCGCTTGGCGTCGACCCGCTCCTGGAAGGAGAAGTGCTCGTTGGAAAGCTGGACGGTGCAGAACGCCGCGGTCGGCACACCCCACTTGCGGCCGAGGATGCGCCCGACGGCGAACCGGGTGGCGTCGAAGACAAGCAGGTCGGGGCGGCCCTCCCGCGCGGCGTAGTCCTCCGCGGCGGCGATGAGCCGCCGGTCCTCCTCGACGCCGAGGACCATGAGACGGTCCATCTCCTCCAGGGTGTCCATGACGGTGAGGTCGACCGCGGCGAGCGCGGAGTCGATCGGGATGACGCGCGCCCCGGTCGGGGCCAGCGTCGAGGCAGCGACGGGGATGGTCACACAGGTGACCCGGTGTCCTCTGGCGACCAGCTCGGCGATGGTGTCCAGGGTCGGGATCGCGTGTCCGACGCCGATGCACCCCGCGATGACGATGTGACTCATGACTCCCCCTCGCAGGCTCCGGGGAGCCGCTCGCGGTCGCCCTGTGTTGTCTGATTCGCTCCGCAAGCTCCGCTCATGTTGTCCTCCCTCGCGCGGTCGCCCGCGACCTTCAGGTAGCCCTCGACCGCGTCGACGGCGCGTGACCCGCCGCCCGCGTCGCGGATGTCGTCGCGCATCGCCTCGGCCGCCGCGCGTACGAACGGGTCGGTTACGGCTTCCAGAACGGCGCCGCGCAGCCGCCGCGCGGTCAGCCGCGACTCGGGCACGGACCGCCCGAGGCCCAGCTCCTCGACCCTGGCGGCGTTGACAAGGCGCTCTGGCCCGTCGGCGACGACGACCACGGGCACACCGTTGGCGAGCGCGGTCATGACGCTGCCGAGTCCGCCGTGGCAGACGAACCCGGCGGCGTGGGCCAGCACCTCGGCGAGCGGTAGCCAGCGGTGGGTCGCCACGTTGGCGGGCAGCGGCCCGTCCAGTCCCTCTGGGACGGTCATGAGGACCCGGTACGGCAGCTCCCCCAGCGCCTCGGCGCAGGTGCGGAAGAAGCCGGGTTTGCGATGGACGCTGGTGCCAAGCGAGACCACCAGCAGCGGGCGGTCGCCGGGTGGCGGGGTCCACGGGTCGGCCGACGGGGCGCCGAGGTGCGGGCCGACGAACACGTGCCGGTCGTCGAAGGTGTCGCCCGCGTACTGGAAGGACCGCGGGTAGAACCCAAGGTGCAGGCCCTCTTGGCGGCCGACGAACTGCTCGATGGTCTGGTCGCCCTGCCCGTGCGCGGCCAGCAGGCGCAGCAGCCGGGTGCCGAACTCGCGCAGGGCGGGGTGCGTGCGGGGCAGGGCCGCGCCGGTGACCGCCACGAACTTGTCCAGCAGCGAGAAGTGCTCGTTGGAGGACAACGTCGCGCAGAGGGCGACGGCGGGCACGCCCCACTCGCGGGCCAGGATGCGGCCCGCGTGGTAGACGGTCGTGTCGTAGGCGACCAGGTCCGGGAGATCCGGCGCGTGCGCGCCGAACCGGGCGGTGACGGCGCGCAGGATCGCCTCGCTCTCGCGCACCTGCAGCGGAAGCAGCCGGTGCGACTCGCCCGCGGTGTCCACGGCGGCCAGGTCGACCCCGGCCAGGACGGACTCGAACTCCAGGACCTCCGCCCCGGCGGCGGCCACGAGCCCGGCCGCCGCGCCGGTGGCGGTGTAGGTGACCCGGTGTCCCCGGCGAACGAGTTCGGCGACCGTGTCGAGGGTGGGCAGGACGTGGCCCAGCCCCGGGTTGTTGACGACGACGATGTGACTGCTCACGCTCACTGCCCCCTCGGATCAGGCGAACCGCTTGCCCTCGTCGTTGCGATAGGCGCGGTAGGCCCATGCCGCGAAGATCGCGGTCCACACCACGAACGACACCATCGAGATCAGGTTCACCGAGTAGCCGCCGACCGCGGCCCACACCAGCTCGGCCGGGCCGCGGGTGGGCAGGAACTGGGTGAGCGTGGCCAGCAGGCCCCCGGTCGCGTTGGGGTCGGTGAAGAAGCCGCCGACGAAGGCCAGCACGATCGGGGCGAGGGAGGTCAGCGGGCCGATCGCCATGGGGCTCACGGAGTAGCCGACGGCGGTCATGAGCAGTCCGAAGGGGACGACCGCGAGCAGCAGCGCGGCGAAGCCGAGCAGCAGGCTGCCGACCGAAATGCTGGCCGAGGTGGTGAAGCCGGCGATCGCGATCAGCGGGACGCAGGAGAACACCACGAGCACGGTGCTGAACACCAGCATGCTCACGATCCGGGGCAGCGGGCCGCCCGGCAGGGTCCGCACGTAGGCGCCCCATGGCTGGATGCGGCCGATGGAGATGGCCATGCCGTACTGCGCCGCGCAGATCGTCAGTACGGCGACCAGGCACATCGACGCGGTGGCCATGGCGGCGGCCAGCGGGTCGTCGCCGACGGCGGGGATGACGAACAGGACCATGCCGACGCTGGGCATGAACAGCAGCGCGACGTACACCATCGGGATGCGCATCGCCTGGAGGAGCTCGAACTTGGAGTAGACGACGATCGATTTCATGGCGGAGTGCTCCGTTGGGGTGTCAGGCGGCGGGGATCTTGGCGGTCAGTGCGAGAAAGGCGTCCTCAAGCGAGCCGGCGTGGATCTCCAGACCGCTGAAGGGAACGCCGGAGTGCACGAGGTCGCGCACCAACTGGTCGGGGTCGTGGGTCACCAGGTGGGTGCGGTCGCCGATGTGTTCGACGCCCTCGACGCCGGGCAGCGGCGGGACCTCGGGGACGGACACGCTGACGCGTTGCAGGCCGGTGAGCCTGCGCAGGGCGTCGACGCTGTCGTCGGCGACGACACGACCGTGGTCGATGATCACGACGCGCTCGGCGAGCTGCTCGACCTCGTCCAGGTAGTGGCTGGTGAGCACGACGGTGCCGCCTTCGGCGTTGAACTCGCGGATGCCATCCCACAGGGTGTGCCTGCCCTCGACGTCGAGGCCGGTGGTTGGCTCGTCGAGGAACACCAGGTCGGGCTTGCCGACGAAGGCCAGCGCGACGGCGAGCCTGCGCATCTGGCCGCCGGAGAGGCCGCCGGTCTGCCTGCGGTCGAGGTCGGTCAGTGCGAAGCGGGCGAGCAGCTCGTCCTTGCGGATCGGGTCCGGAAAGTGCGAGGCGACGAAGTCGACGGCCTCGCCGACGCGGACCGTCTGGGGCAGGCTGGTCTCCTGCGGGGTGACGCCCATGCGCCTGCGGGCGGCGACGTCGCGGGGGTCGTGGCCGAACAGCTCGACCAGGCCCTCGGTCGGACGGCGCAGGCCGACGAACATGTTGACCATGGTGGACTTGCCGGCGCCGTTGGGGCCGAGCATGCCGAGCACCTGCCCGGCGGGAATGTCGACGCTCACGTCGTCAATGGCGGTCACGTCGCCGTAGCGGCGGGTGACACCGACGGCGCGGGCCAGGACCTCAGTCATCGCGGTGTTTCCTTTCATCGGTGCGGTTCCAGGCACGGCCCGGGGGTCAGAGGGTTTTGCGGATCCAGGAGTCGATGGCCAGCGCGGTGGCCGGGGCGTGGTCGCCCACCATCGAGAAGTGGTTGCCCGCGACGTCCACAACGGACTCGGCGGCGGCCCAGGAGCTTTGCCAGCGCTGCCCGTCGGGGACAGGTCCGAGCGGCTCGCTCGCACGGACCAGCAGGGTCGGTGCCTCGACGGCCGCTGGCTGCCAGAGCCAGAAGATGCGGGCGTACCAGGCCATCGCGGTGAGGCGCAGGTCGTCCATGGGCACGTACTCGTCCTCGCGGGCGAACGCACCCTCGGACAGTTCGTTGTCCCAGCCCGACATCGTCGTGTCGCCGGGCAGGTACAGGTCGCCGAGCACGAGCCCGGCCGGGCAGTCGCCCTCGGCTTCCAGGCGGCGGGCGAGGGCGTGGGCCACGATCGCGCCAGCCGAGTGTCCGAAGAGGACGAACTTGCGGCCGGCGGCGTAGGTCAGGACGGCCTCGGCCAGCCAGTCGAGGGCGATGTCCATGGTGGCGGGCAGCCGCTCGCCGCGGCCGTAGCCGGGCAGCGGGACGGCGGCGACCTCGCGGCTGCCGCGCAGCGGAGCGGCGACCCTGGCGAACTCGTGCGGCCCACCGATGGCGGTCATGCCGCTGCAGCCGATGAGGAGCGGTTCGGCCGGGCCGGCCGCGAGGCGGGTCGCGCCGGGGGCGGCGCCGATGGCGCCTGGGGTGTCGGCGGCCGGGCGGAACCCGGCGGCGTCGTTGAGGAACTCCAGGAATTCGGTGACCTTGCGGTCCCGCACGGCGACCTTGTAGAGGGAGTTGAGCAGGCCGACCGGGTCGCGGTCCTCCGGCGAGACGCCGAGCACCTCCCCGGGTTCGGCCCCGCCGCCTCGGGTACCGCGGAGGTGATCGACGAGAGCGCCGACGGTGGGGTGCTCGAAGATCAGGTTGGCCGGCAGGTGGACGCCGGTGGCCGCGCGCAGCCGGTCGCGGAACTCCAGGGTGGTCAGGGAGTCGAAGCCGAGTTCGAGGAACCCGCTGGCGAGGTCGACGGCGGCGACGTCGGCGTGGCCGAGCACGGCCGCGGCCTCGGACCGCACCAGCTCGGCCAGGTCGGCGGCCGGCCGCGACGGGGGTGCCGGTGCCGCCGCGGCGCGCGGGATGACGTCGAAAAGGGGCCGGGGGCGGGTGCCGGTCACGGCGGGGAGGAAGCGATCCCACTCGACGTCGGCGACGACGCAGTCGGCGGCGGACGCGACGGCCACCGCGAGGGCGGTGATGGCGCGGTCCGGGTCGAGGGCAGGCAGGCCCGCGCGGGCGAGGCGGTCGGTGGCGCCGCCGGACAGGCCAGCCGGCTCGGCCCACGGGCCCCAGGCGACGGCGGTGGCGGTCCTGCCGCGGGCGCGGCGGTCGGCGGCAAGGGCGTCAAGGCCCGCGCACGCGGCGGCGTGGGCGGACTGGCCGGAGCCGCCCCAGACGCCCGCGGCCGAGGAGAACAGGACGAAAGCCTCCAGGGGGTGGTCGACGGTCAGCGCGTCGAGGTGGCGGGCGCCGTCGAGCTTGGGGGCGAGCACGGCGGCCAGCCGCTCGTCGGTGAGGTCGGCCAGCCCGGTGCCGTCGGCGATGCCCGCGGCGTGGACGACGGCGGTCAGCGGGCCGGCGGCCTCGACAACGGCGGCGAGCGCGGCCCGGTCGGTGACGTCGCAGGCGGCGACGGTGACGGCCACACCTGCCGTGCGCAGCCGGTCGGCCAGGTCCGCCGCGCCGGGCGCGTCGGGGCCGCCGCGGCTGACCAGGACGAGGTGCCCGACGCCGTTGCGGGCCAGCC